>ERZ808278.144-NODE-144-length-58467-cov-11.339896_pt1 | contig 58467 bp, 48 predicted proteins | sample MGYA00521239_ERZ808278 | MGnify/ENA primary metagenome ERZ808278 (study PRJEB31516, sample SAMN03275600) | gut metagenome | biome: mammalia-associated habitat; material: feces | host: Papio cynocephalus | place: Kenya | collected 2012-07-17 ... | reverse complement strand
TAATCGTCAAGCTCGGCACTTATCCGCTCACCGCCTTGCGGTTCGAGTTCCGTCTCCGAAGCTACACATTCCGTTAATAGGTGCGCTCCGAATAAGCATATACAGTTAATAAGCCGTGCCTGACAAAGTTAATCGCTATTTGCCGCGCTTAAATTTATTTAAGGGCGTTATTTAGATGAAGAGCGCGAAAAAACCTCTTGAACATCAACCCTAACGTACTGTCGTACGTGAGTTGAGGGACAAGAGGTTTTGACAATGCTATTCGCTAAATAACGTCCTTAAATTATTTTTCGCTCTTTTTTTGAACTACTTGCTCACCATCATAGTAACCGCACTTGGGGCACACTTGGTGGCTCTTTTTAAGTTCGTGGCATTGGGGGCACTCTACAAGGCCCGGAGTTGTAAGTTTCCAGTTTGCAAAACGGGAATTCGTTTTTGATTTTGAAACTTTATTTTTAGGTACTGCCATCTTCTTACCTCCGATTTTCGCAACATTTGCTTAACATAGCTTTTTGATTATATAAAATAAACGAAGATATGTCAAACGCTTTTTCAAAGTTGCGTTGATTTTTGAATGTGTTTTTTACTTATTTTCGCGCTTTTGAGGCATTTTTCGCACAAAACGCGATTTGAGCCTCAAAAAGCGGGACATTTTGATTATTTTGCAAGCGCTTGCGTCTCTCTTGCGATTGACAACTCTTCGTTGGTGGGAAGAATAAGCACTTTGACTTTGCTATCGGGCTTGGAGATAACTCTCACGCCGTCGCCTCTACCCTTGTTTGCTTCAAAGTCGAAGTCAACGCCGAGATATTCCATATCTTCCATAACGAGTCTGCGCATAAGGTCGCTATGCTCGCCGATACCGCCGGTAAAAACGATAGCGTCCACGCCGTTGAGCACTGCCGCGTACGAACCGATATATTTCTTGATACGATAAGCCGCAACTTCAACTGCAAGTTTTGCCTTTTCGTTGCCCGTGTCGATTGCCGATTCGAGGTCACGCATATCGGAGCTCAATTCGCTTATACCCTTCATACCGCATTTTTTGTTGAGGTATTGCACGAGGTCTTCGGGCGTAAGGTTGAGTTTTGCGCGGATATATTCGCTTGCGGCGGGATCGATATCACCCGAGCGCGTACCCATAACCAAGCCTTCGAGAGGCGTAAAGCCCATAGACGTGTCTACGCACTTGCCGTCTTTGACTGCGGATATGGACGAGCCGTTGCCGAGGTGGCAAACGATGATTTTGCTATCCTTTTTGCCGAGAAGCTTGATAGTTTCTTCGCTGACGAACTTGTGAGAAGTGCCGTGGAAGCCGTATTTGCGCACTTTGTATTGGTCGTATACGGAATACGGAATACCGTACATATATGCTTTTGCGGGCATAGTGCTATGGAACGTCGTATCGAACACCGCAACCATAGGCACGTTGGGCATAACCTCTCTGCAACTCTTTATGCAAGCGATGTTGCCGGGCATATGAAGAGGTCCGAGTTCCGCATTCTTTTCGCAAATACGGATAACTTCGTCGTCGATAAGCACGGATTGATTGAAGTCCTCACCGCTGTGGAGTACTCTGTGTCCCACTGCGCCGATTTCGTCCGTGGACTTGATTGCGCCGTATTCGGGGTCGACCATTGCGTCCAAAACGAGCTCGATTGCCTCTTTGTGGTCTTTCATATCGCGCTTGATATTGAGCACTCTGCCGTCCGACGTCTTTTGGGTGAGTTCACCGCCGTCAAACGTGATGCGCTCGCAAAGACCTTTGAGCATAACTTGCTCGGTTTGCATATCGATAAGTTGATATTTGAGTGAAGAACTGCCTGCGTTGATAACGAGTATTTTCATTGCTCTCTCCTATTAGTCCTTGACGGATTGAAGTGCGGTGATTGCAGCGACTGCCGCGATATCCTCGGCCACGCAACCTCTGCTCAAATCGTTGACGGGCAAAGCCAAGCCTTGCATAATCGGTCCGATTGCCATACAATTGCCAAAGCGTTGTGCAAGTTTGTAGCCGATGTTGCCTGCGTCGAGGTTGGGGAAAACGAGAACGTTTGCTTGACCAGCAACGGTGCTGTCTCCCGCTTTTTGCTTTGCTACGCTGTCAACGATGGAAGCGTCGAGTTGAAGCTCGCCGTCAACGTTGATTTCGGGGTGTTCCGCTTTGACTTTCTCGTAAGCGGTGCGCACTTTCTCGACGGATTCGTGATTTGCACTGCCCTTCGTGGAGAAGGAAAGCATCGCGATTTTTGCGTCCATTTGGCAAATCTTCTTTGCGCTGTCTGCCGCCGCAACGACGATGTCTGCGAGTTGGTCGCTCGTCGGATACGGAATAACCGCGCAGTCCGAGAAAATGTATGCGGGATATTTTTTGTATTTGAAATCTTCGGGCGGAACCATAACGAAGCAACTGGAAACGGAGCTGATGCCGGGAGCTGCTTTGATAACTTGGAAAGCGGCTCTCGAAACGTCTGCGGAGCTGAACACCGCACCGCCGACCACGCCGTCCACGTCACCGCGTTTGAGCGCGACGCAAGCGTAGAACATATTGTTGTTGGTAACGATATTGAGAGCTTGCTCTTCCGTCATACCTTTTGCCTTGCGAAGCTCGTAAAGCGTGTTTGCGTAATCCGCGCGATGTGCACTGGTCTTGGGATCGTCGAAAGCAACGCCCGTGAAGTCGATTTCGGGGAATTTTGCCTTGATTTGCTCTTCGTTGCCGATGAGAACGACTTTGCAAACGCCTTTTTGCGTAAGAATTTCGGCAGCCTTAGCAGCACGAACGTCGTCGCCTTCAGCAAGTGCAATGGTTTTGCCGAGTTTGCTTGCTCTGCTCATAAGATTTTCAACAAAATCTGTCATATAAAACTCCTAAAATGTTGCAATTGATTGCAATTGTTTTATTTTCGGGTATAATTATAAATAATAAATAAACAAAAATCAACAATAATGAGGACTTATTTTGAAAATTACCGCCGTCATAGCCGAATATAATCCATTCCACAACGGTCATCTCAAACAACTCAAAAAAGCAAAACGCGAAACGGGCGCGGACGCTTTGGTGGTGGTGATGAGCGGATCTTTCACTCAACACGGCGATTTGTGCGTGTGCGACAAATATACGAGAGCAAATTGGGCTATTCAAGCGGGCGCGGACCTCGTTTTGGAACTTCCCACCGTATATTCGCTCTCAACCGCAAAAGGTTTTGCCGAAGGCGCGCTCAAAACGTTGTCTATGCTGGGTGAATTTACCCTCTCTTTCGGCACGGAAAGCGACGAAATAGAGGACTTGAATATGGCGGCAGAGTTTATGCGCAGTGAGTCGAAGGATATGTCCAACCTTCTCAAAGGCTATCTCAACGAGGGATATTCCGTCGCAAAATCGCGCACTCTCGCACTAGACCAAATCCGTCCCGACATCTCCAATATGCTTCAATCCCCCAACAATATTTTGGCGGTGGAATATATGAAAGCGGGCTCGGCGTACGGCGGAAAAGTGCAATATCACTCCGTAGAGCGCAAGCCCGACGACGGCAAAAAGTTTTTATCTTCAACTAAGATACGCGAACTTATGGCTCAAGGCGAGGACGTATCGGCGTTTATCCCGCCCTTCGTCAACCTTGAAAACGTCGTAAATATCGACAAATACAACACCATTTCAACCTACGCAATGAAGGCAATGACCGCTTCCCAACTCAAAGACATTGCCAACATCAGCGAAGGTATGGAAAACCGCATAAGCCAAGCCTCTTTCACATCTATGGAGGAGTTTTTGGGACTTACGAGCAAACGCTACACGCGCTCAACCATCAAGCGTATTGCCGCTTGCGCGACGCTTGGACTCGGCAAAGACCTCGTGGAACTTGCCAAAGAGCAAAAGCCCTACTGCACCGTGCTTGCGTTCAAACCGTCCAAAAAGAAAGCGTTGTTCTCTCTTCTTGCGCAAGGTGACGGATACTTCTTCTTCAAGCACAGCGATTGCGAAAAGGATTGTCCCGTAAGACCTCTCGTCGACCTCGACGAAAAGGCAAGCAAAATTCAAAAACTGTGTTACTAACGTAAAACTCGGTCGGAAACGGCCGATTTTTTATGATTTCAACGCAAAAACAAGCCGTTTTCGGCTCATAAATTAGGGCGTGAAATCATAATATTTTGCGTGGAAAACGTTGCAAAAAATTCAAACGCGCAAATGGTGCGACATAGCGAAAAATCATTCTCGAACCGCAAAATTTTTAGGCGCGCGAAAAGCACAAACGTCCACGCAAAAAACAAAAAGATAGATTTTTCAAAAGTATTTGCCTGCACCGCTCTGTTTGCGTTTATGGCACTTATGCTTGCAAAACCGGACTATTATTTGTCTTCGGCACGCAAGGGACTTACGCTTTTTGCAACGAGCGTTTTGCCCTCGCTCTTCCCATTCTACTTTTGCTCGCTTATGCTCACGTATATGGGCGCGGTAAAAGGAATATCGGGACTTGGCGCAAAACCCGTCAAACTTCTTTTCAACACCCCGAAAGAGAGTGCGTACGCACTGTTTTTGAGCACGCTTTGCGGATATCCCGTGGGCGCAAGCACTTGCGAGGAATTGTATAACGCGGGTATTTTGAGTCGCGACGACGTAAAAAGCACCGCGTCTTTTTGCTCGACTTCCGGTCCGATATTTATCATAGGCACGATAGGCGGAGCGATATTCGGCGACGCGCGCGTCGGTTGGAGCGTGCTTGCGTCGCACTACGTAGGCGCGATTATCAACGGACTTATTTACCGCAAACGCAAATCGTCGAGCGACGACCGCACCCTTGCGCTCAACGTCGATACGGACTCCGTGCTTTCAAAGGCAATATCCAAAGCCACGCTCAATATGCTATACGTGGGCGGATACGTGGTTATATGCGGTATGTTAGTTGATACGCTGGAACTTTTAGGACTTCAAAGCCTCGTCAAATCCCCCGATATATCCAACGCGTTGATGTCGATAATCTACGGGCTTATCGAGATGACGCGCGGTTGCCTTCAAAGCGCAAATTGTACCTCTTTGCACCTCTCTACCGTGCTTTGTACGGGCGCGGTGTCATTCGGCGGACTGTCCGTAACTCTTCAAAACTACACGTTTTTGTCAAAATGCGGACTAAATCTCGGACAAATACTTTTGAGAAAAATCACGCAATGCGCCGTTTCTATGCTCGTTGCATTCTTAATCGGATTTGCTCTCTAAAAAAAATTGTAAAAAAGTGCAAAAATATTGCGTAAAATTTGACATAATTTATTGACTTTTTGGCATTTCCTTTTGTAATGTATTGGCATAGGAGTTGAATTTTCAACAATTATCCGGAGGAAAGTATGAAAAAAAGTTGGAGCAACACGGCACTTGTTGCTTATTCCCTATTGCCCAAAATCGCAAAAGAGATAGACTTTGCGATACAAAGTCGGGTAAAGTCGAGTTTTCAAAGCCGACATTTGAAAATAGGTGTAAGCAACGAACAATTAATTGGTGAAATTCTCGATCTGACGGACGAGAAAAGAAAAATCGTCAATATGCGATACGTAGTGGCAACCGCACTAAAACAAATGAAAGAAAAAGACCGAAATATCTTGATAGAACGCATCGTCAAGAAAACGACATTTCAAGATATCTCGACCAACGAAAATATATCACTGCGTACTGCATTCAGACGAGTGGCAATTGCCGAGGAGGAATTTGCCCGCAACCTACGCAAAAACGGTTACGACGAGCAGTGGTTTGAAAAAGAATACGGAAACGATAAACTGATTATGCCGATAAGACGGCAAATACTGACGGACAAATATTTCGTCGCAAAAAATTTATAATCTCAACGCACAAAAGTAAAAATTGTTGAAAACTATGACTAAATACGGCGCATAGTGTGTTTTCCTATTGCGCGATTTGCAAAATCGGATACGAAAATTTTGCATTATTTGAAAAACGAGCGTTTATTTTCTCGTTTTCACAATTTATTTTTGCCGATTTATATCGTCGGACTTTCGTAAAAATACGCAACTGTTTGCGGAAATTAAGTACTTAAAAACGCCTCGAAAACCGAGGCGTTTTTCGTTATTTTCGTTTGGCTTTTGCATACCGATTTTCGACAAAAATCAGCGATAAAATTTTGCGTTTTCGGTTGATTTTCAAAACACCGCTTTTGCAAATATCATATCACAAAATCGTACATCTAACCTTATCAATAGCAGTTTTTGATACTGATATTGAGATACGCGTCCATATCGAAAATCGTCCACGGAGCGACCTCGGGCGGATACACTCTGAACGTCATCTCTTTGCCCGATACGGGGTGCTTGAATTTGAGCTCGCACGCCCAAAGGCAAAGCGGGTATTTGCTCTTGTCATTGTTGCCGTATTTCTTGTCGCCTACGATTGGGTTGCCCATATTGGACAATTGCACTCTGATTTGGTGTCCGCGTCCCGTCACGAGATTGACGAGAACGAGGCTTACGTCTTGCTTGGAGCAAAGCACTTTGTAATCGAGTTCGGCGTATTTTGCGCCTTCCGAGAGCGCGGGAACGACCTTTACCGTGTTGGTATCGGCAAACTTTTTGAGGTAGCAAGTGAGCTTGTCCGCCTTGTATCTCGGTGCGCCGTCGACGATTGCAAGGTATCTCTTCTCCACTTCACCGTCTCTTATGGCTTGGCAAAGGCGAGACGCCGCTTTGGACGTTTTGGCAAACACCATTACTCCGCCCGTAGGTCTGTCAAGGCGATGCACGAGCCCGAGATACGCCTCACCAGGTTTGTTATACGTTTCAACGAGGTATTGTTTGAGCATATTGACCATATCGGGATCACCGCTCTCGTCGGCTTGCACGGGCACGTCGTAAGGTTTGACGACGACGAGCACGTGATTGTCTTCATATACGATTTTCAAGTCTTTGTAAGTCATAATTGTATTTCCGTAGTGTATTTTTGATATTATTCGTCAGTTTTTGAAAGTTGCAAAAGCCGTGCAACCTTGCGGAAGAATAAGCCCTTCTTGCGTAGCAAGACCTATCTCGTCCGCATCGATAATTGCGTTTTTGCCGAGTGCGAGTTTGAGGATATTTGCCATAACGGTGGGTTGAAGCCCCGTCGTGTAACTGTTGAGACACACGAACAACGGTTGGTCGCTCAAAAGATTGGCAACGAGTTCCACGAGCTCGGATATTCCCTCTTCTATCTTCCACTTTTCACCGTTCGGACCTCTTCCGAAGCTGGGCGGATCGAGGATAATCGCGTCGTATTTTCTTCCGCGCCTTATCTCTCTTTGGCAAAACTTGAAGCAGTCGTCGACAATGTATCGCATACCGCTATTATCAAGCCCGCTGAGGCGTACGTTGTCTCCCGCACGCTCGACCATAGCCTTTGCGCTGTCCACGTGGCACACGCTTGCACCCGCTTTCAAGCACGCAACGGACGCCGCGCCCGTGTAACCGAAGAGGTTGAGCACGCTTATAGGTCTGCCAGCGTTTGAGATGAGGCTCATCATTCTGTCCCAATTGACCGCTTGCTCGGGGAAAAGCCCCGTGTGCTTAAAGCCCATCAGTTTGAGAGAGAACTTCAAATCGCGCCACGAAATGACGAACTCGGACGGGATATTCCTCTTGTACTTCCACATACCGCCACCGGTTTGGCTACGCTCGTAAATCGCGTCGATGCCCTCGTAAGAGCGAAGCGGTTTTTTTGCGTGCCAAATAACTTGCGGATCGGGGCGCAAAAGCGTATAATCCCCCCACTTTTCGAGTTTTTCACCGTCACCGGTTGCGATTACGGTATATTCTTTCCAATCGGGTGCAACTCTCATTACGCTTTCTTGACGGATATCGTAACGGTGTCACCATTGATATCGCACTCTTTCGTAAATCCGTCCAAATGTTCGGATATACCGTCGGCAAGGACGTCTTTAAGGAAGTCGGCGTTTTGCAAAACTTGCTTTGCAATGCCTTCTGCGTGATAGCCGATTATGATATGATCGGTGACCTCGAAGCCCGCTTCCTTTCTCATATTTTGTATCTTTGATACAAGCTCTCTTTCAACGCCCTCGAAAATAAGCTCGTCGTTGAGCGCGGTATCGAGAACGACCGTGGTTTCACCGTCGCTTTCGCTGGAATAGCCTTCCTTATTCTTCATACTGATAAGCAAGTCGTCTTGCGAAAGTTCCACGTCTCTACCGCCCGCGTTGAATTTGAACAAATCCCCCCTCTTGACCGCCGCGACGATTTCGCTTGCGCGCTCTTGCAAAACGCCTCTGATCGTGCCGAGCAAACTGCCGTATTTAGGTCCGAGCGTTTTGAGTTGCGGTTTAAGTTCGTAATTGATGAAGCCGTCGCTCGTATCGGACACCTCGACGGACTTGACGTTGAGTTCGTCCTCGACGAGTTCTTTGAGGCTTTGCGGAAGCTCGTATCTGCCGTTGTAGAAGAGTTTTGCAAGCGGTTGTCTGTTTTTGAGGTTGGACTTGTTTCTTGCCGCTCTTCCGAGAACTACGAGTTTGAGCACGTCGCCCATACCCGCTTCGAGTTTCTTGTCAATCATATTCTCGTCCGCTACGGGGAAAGAGCAAAGGTGTACGCTTTCGGGTGCGGATTTATCGAAGTTGCGCACGAGATTTTGATAAATCTCTTCCGCCATAAACGGAACGTACGGCGCAATAATCTTGCTCAAAGTGGAAAGAACGGTGTAAAGCGTGGTATACGCCGCTTCCTTATTCTTGGACATATCGCTTCCCCAGAAACGATCGCGCGAACGACGCACGTACCAGTTGGAAAGGATATCCACGAAGTCTCCGATTGCACGAGAAGTCTCGGTGATCTTGTATTCGTTGAGACCTTCGTCCACGAATTTGATAAGCGAATTGAGACAGGACAAAATCCACTTGTCCATAATCGTCAATTGTTGGTCTTCGAGCTTGTGCTCCGTCGGGTTGAATTTGTCGATTTCGGCGTAAAGGACGAAGAACGCATACGTATTCCAGAGCGTGCCCATAAACTTGCGTTGAGACTCGCTTACGGTGTCTGCGTGGAAGCGTGAAGGCAACCACGGCGCGCTCGTCGTGTAGAAATACCATCTCGTTGCGTCCGCGCCTTGTTTGTCGAGAACGGTCCACGGATCGACGACGTTGCCCTTATGCTTGGACATCTTGATGCCGTCTTTGTCGTTGACGTGTCCCAAAACTATGCAGTTTTTGAAAGGAGCGCGTCCGAAAAGCACCGTGTTGACCGCAAGCAAGGTGTAGAACCAACCTCTCGTTTGGTCGATAGCCTCGGAAATGAAGTCCGCGGGAAAAACCTTTTCAAAGGTTTCTTTGTTTTCAAAGGGGTAGTGCCATTGTGCAAACGGCATAGAACCGGAGTCAAACCAGCAGTCGAGCACTTCGGGAGTGCGTTCCATCGTTCCTCCGCATTCACATTCCCACTTGACTTCGTCGATATACGGACGGTGCAACTCTACGTCGTGGTCGAGGTGCGCTTTTTCACGCAATTCCTCTCTCGAACCTATGACGTGCACTTTTCCGCACTTGTTGCACACCCAAATCGGGAGCGGAGTGCCCCAATATCTTTCACGGGAAATGCCCCAGTCGATGACGTTTTCGAGGAAGTTGCCCATACGGCCGTTTTTAATGGTCTCGGGCATCCAGTTTACGGAGTCGTTGGCAACGAGGAGTTGCTCTTTGACCGCCGTCATTTTTACGAACCAGCTTGAACGCGCATAGTAAAGAAGCGGTGTGTCGCAACGCCAGCAGAACGGATAGCTGTGCGTAAATTTGAGAGTCTTGAAGAGCTTGTTTTCACCCTTCAATTTCTCGATGATGTACTTGTCCGCGTCTTTGCAGAAAAGTCCCTTAAAGTCGTAGACCGCATCCTTAAATCTACCTCTGTCGTCCACCATTTGGACAAACGGAAGTCCGTATTTTTTACCAACCTTGCTATCGTCTTCACCAAACGCGGGAGCGATGTGAACTATGCCCGTGCCGTCGGTGAGAGTGACGTAAGAGTCGTTGACGACGTAGTACGCCTTTTCTTTTGCGCCCGTCTCGTAATCGAAAAGCGGAATATACTCGGTGTATTCGTATTCGCTACCCTTCTTGGTGTCCACTTTTTCGTACGTTCCTTCTTCAAACAAGGTCGGAATAAGCGCGTCCGCGAGTATATAATACTCGTCTCCCACTTTGATCTTGGTGTAATCCTCTTTGCCGTTCATACAAAGAGCAACGTTGGACGGAAGCGTCCAAGGCGTCGTCGTCCACGCAAGGAAGAACGTATTTTCAACGTCTTTAAGCGCAAATTTGACGAAAACGGAAGTCTCCTCCACGTCTTTGTAGCCTTGCGCCACTTCGTGAGAGGAAAGCGCCGTTCCGCAACGAGGACAATAAGGTACGATTTTGTAGCCCTTGTAGATAAGTCCCTTATCAGCCATTTGCTTGATTGCCCACCACACCGACTCGATGTAGTTGTTGTCGTAGGTGACGTAGGGATTGTCCATATCCGCCCAATAACCTATACGGTCGGACATTTTGCGCCATTCGTTGCTATATTTCCATACGGACTCTTTGCACTTTTTGATAAAAGGCTCGATGCCGTACTTTTCAATCTCTTGTTTTCCGTCGATGCCGAGCATTTTTTCGACTTCGAGTTCTACGGGAAGACCGTGAGTATCCCAGCCTGCCTTACGCAAAACGTGATATCCCTTCATCGTCTTGTAACGAGGGATAATATCCTTCATAACACGGGTAAGAATGTGTCCGATGTGGGGTTTGCCGTTTGCAGTCGGCGGTCCGTCGTAAAAACTGAATTCGGGATTACCCTCGTTCTTTTCGACGCTCTTTTTGAAAATATCTTCTTGTTTCCAAAATTCGAGGACCTCTTTTTCACGGTCGACGAAATTAAGATTTGTTTCAACTGGTTTGTACATATAATTCCTCAAAATCATATTATGATTAAATAATTATAAACTCAAAATACGAAAAAAGCAACCGTATGAGGCACAATCGTTCCGCCAATTCAAAAGCAATACCGTCGAGAAGCGGACGAAAAGAAAATTCTTGTGAAAACGCGACGATCCGTCGCTAGAAAAAACGAAACGACATCCGACCAAAAGCATATTAACATGATAATCAAATCAAATGCAATCTCCGCAATTCGTTTGACAAATTTTGCCCTTGTGCTAAAATCATACCGTAACTATGCGGGCGTAGTTTAATGGCAAAACGAAAGCTTCCCAAGCTTTAGTCGTGAGTTCGATTCTCATCGCCCGCTCCACAAGCGACCTTCTCGGTCGTTTTTTTATTTACAAAATTTTCTATTCACAAATCAAAAATGCGCTCTCGTTTTTGCTATAAATTTAACTTGTTCTTTGCGCAACGATTATTCCGTCTTTTTACAACAAATACACTTATCGTGTGTTATTGGTGTAAAATTTGGCACTTTTAAGCACTTGCGCACACTTTTCGTGTATTTATCGGCACCAAATAACACGATATGTGTTGCAAATAATCGATACACGAATTGTGTTATTTAATATTTTTGCGTGATTTTATCGTAAAGTTGTATTCTTACTCTTATTGTGATACAATATCTATATCAATAGATTGAGGTGCACAATGAACGTGTTTGAAACCTCGCATCTTTGCAAATCGTACGGTAAAAAGGTCGTGCTCGACGACGTCAACCTTACGGTGCGCGAAGGCGAAATTTACGGTTTGGTCGGCAGAAACGGCGCGGGCAAATCCACGCTTATAAGAATACTGCTCGGACTTGCAAAACAAAATAGAGGCGAAGTGAAAATCAACGGCTCGCAATCGGCGGACGCTTTGGCGTACGAGCGCAAGAAAATCGGTTCTATCGTCGACAGCCCTTCCCTACTATTGCATTTGACCGCACTCGAAAATATGAAAGCGGTCGCTTACGCTTTGGGAGAGGACGACGAAAACGCTTTGAAAGAGCTTCTTCACAAAGCCGGTCTCGATCCCGACAATCCCACCAAAGTCAAGAATTATTCTCTCGGTATGAAGCAACGCCTTGCGATTGCGGTTGCACTTATAGGCAATCCGTCCGTTCTCGTTCTCGACGAACCCATCAACGGACTCGATCCGACGGGTATTTTTGAGGTTAGAGAGCTTTTGAGCAGAATTAACCGCGAAGACAAGGTTACCATACTTATATCTTCGCACATTTTGAGCGAACTTACCAAGCTTGCCAACAGTTACGGCATCATCGAAGGCGGAAAACTCGTCAAAGAAATGCGCGGAAGCGACCTCGAAGAACTTTGCCGTCCGTATATCAAGGTGGTTGTCGGAGATTTGAAAGTCGCACTCAACGTCGTCGTCGAAAATTATCACGCACACGATTTCGAGATACTCCCCTACAACACGCTTGCGCTTTACGACTTGTCAAAAGGTATTCCCGAAGTTGCCAAAATGTTTGCGGACGCCAACGTGCCCGTACTCAACATAATGCAATGCCAAGGTGATTTGGAGTCTACGTTTATTTCGCTTATGGGAGGTCTTACAAATGAACAAAAATAGTTTTGCTTGCACCCTATCGAGCGATTTCTTCAAACTCAAAAAGCTCAAAAGCGTTTGGATTGCGCTTATTATAATGTTTACGCTTGCACTAATTTCCTACGCGGCGTACTGGGTAGGCGCGAAATACTTTACAAGCTTGGATTTCGGCGGAGAGGAATACGCCAAGCAAGAAGCAATCGCCCTACTTGCACAAATGCGCAAAGCACTTCTCTTCGGCTCGTCGTCTACCGTTCAAGTCGAACTTTTCGTGGCAATAATAGCGTGCATACTTATCGGCAAGGACTTTTCGGGCGGTTCGGTTGCGGTTTTGACCGCTCGCGGAGAAAAACGCGTAGACAACTATTTCTCAAAATGGGTTACGATATACGTTCTATACGTCGCGTACGTTTGCTTTGCACTCGTAGTTAGCGGAATTTTCTACGCAATCGACGGCAAAGGCGGTGCTTTCACGGGCGCGGAGTTCGGTATGCTTATGCGCAACTTCGGCTTGCAACTTCTTTGCGGTATGGCGTCGGTGTCGATATATGTTATGATTGGTTACCTTGCAAGAAGCACGGGCTCGTCAATCGCAATAAGCCTTTGCTCCTACATCTTGCTTTCAATAGTCATAAGTTTGATAACGACGATAGTAGGCATTGACGGAAAAGAACACAGCAACGCTTGGACGTACTTTATGCCTTTGCAACAATCTTCCATCGCGTCTGCGTACGGCAAACTCTCCTCAACGCAAATCGTTGCCGTAACGGTTATGCCCGTCGTATATACGGCAGTATCAACGCTCATAGGCTACTTCACCTTTGACGCTCGTGACATAAAATAACGCAAAAAACGCTTATTTTTGCTATATTTTTTAGCAATAAATAAGCGTTTTTTATAGTGGAAAACTGCTTGAACGACGTCAATATACAAAAAGCAAAAACGACTATAATAACAACGAACCACCAAAATATCGTATCAAAAACGATATAAAATGGTATAAAAAACGATATGAAAAAGCGCAGCTCATCGAGTTGCGCTTTTGCTTTCAAAAACTGTGCGCCATCTTCGATAATGAAGACCGAAGCGGAAACAATGTAGGTGGCTCCTTCAAAGTTTCCCCGTGGCACACGCCAACGCCTGCTTAGTGCTGCTGCGGTCAAGCTCTGACACGGTTCACAGTATGACATTGCACGGGACCTTGATATCGACACTCCTTGCACTGCGCAGCCAACCATAAACAAGACCTCGGATGGTGTTCGACACTGCTGTAGCGGATTGCAGTTCACAGGGCACCGCTAGCTCCCCGTCTAGCACAGTGATATGATTATATCATTTACCCTCGATTTTTGCAACATAATTTTTGATGTATAAACCGAAAAAATCCGCAAACGGGATTTTATAAACTTATTTATTAAAAATTAATATTTGGAATAATAGATGTTAAAAAAAGGTATTCGCGTTAATTTATTCGCTAAATAACGGCTTATTAAAAATGACGATATTTAGATGAAGAGCGCGTTTAATAGCGATTGCTACGAAGTCAATCGCGTCAAAAACCCCTCGGATGGCAACCCTAATTTACTAATCGTAAATGAGTTGACAGCCGAGGGGCTTTGACAATGCTATTCGCTAAATAGCGTCATTTTTTAGCGGCTTCTTCTTCACGCTTCTTCGCATCCGCAATAATCTTATCATTATTCATTGCGGGCACTTCTTCGTAGCGGACGACGTGCATTTCAAATTTACCGCGACCTTGCGTCATAGAGCGAAGATCTGTTGCATAGCGGAACATTTCAGCTTGCGGAACTTCTGCGGTGATGATTTGTTTGCCGTTTGCCATATCCGTACCGAGGATACGACCACGACGCTTGTTCATATCACCGAGGATATCGCCGAGATACTCGTCGGGGACTGTAACTTTGGCTTCTACGATAGGTTCAAGGAAGCACGGTCCTGCTGCCGCGATACCGTCTGCGTAAGAGAGTTTTGCAGCGGTGACGAATGCGATTTCCTTGCTGTCGACGGGGTGATATTTTCCGTCGTAAAGCGTTGCTTTGAGGTTGACCATCGGATAACCCGCGAGTACGCCGTGTTTGATAGCTTCACGCAAACCTTTTTCGACTGCGGGGATAAATTGACGAGGAACTGCACCGCCGACGACTGCGTCTACGAACTCAAATTCGCCGTCTGCCGCGCCCGGCTCGTATTTGATGAAAACGTCACCGTATTGACCTGCGCCACCGGATTGTTTCTTGTGCTTACCTTCTGCTTGTGCAGTCTTGCGGATAGTCTCGCGATATGCGACTCTCGGTTCTTGCCAAGTGATGTCGATGCCGAGTTTGCCCTTTACGCGCTTGCACATAATGTCGAGTTGAGCTTCACCGAGACCGCTGATGAGGACGTCACCGGTTTCAACGTTCTTTTCAACCTTGAAGGTTGCGTCTTCTTCTTGCATCTTGATAAGACCTTGAATGGCTTTTTCTTCGTCTTTGAGGGCCTTAACCGCGTAAGAGATAACGGGCTTGGGGAATTCGATTTTCTCAAATTCGATCTTATTGTCTTGGGAAGATACCAAAGTATCGTTGGTGTTGGTGTAAACGAGTTTTGCAACAGCGCCGATGTCACCAGCGTTGAGGCAATCGACGGGCTCTTGCTTCTTGCCTTTGAGGACGTAAAGCGTGCCGATCTTTTCGGGCTTGTCAACGCTTGCGTTGTACACGGAGTCACCGCTTGAAAGCTTACCGCCGAGAACTTTGAAGATAAGAAGTTTTCCGACGTACGGGTCAACGACCGATTTGATGACTTGTGCGGAGAACGGAGCGGACGGATCAACGCCGACTTCGGTCTCTTTTCCGTCAACGATTGCTTTGATTTTGTGCGCTCTTTGCGGATGAGGCATAAGGTCGACGAGTTTGTCCATAAGTCTTGCAACGCCCTTGGAAGTTTGTGCGTTACCTGCAACGAGCGGGACGAAGATATCGTCTGCGATTGCTTGGTGCAAACCTTTTTGGATCTCTTCTTTGGTGAATTGTTCACCATCGAAGAATTTCATCATAAGCTCTTCGTCGGTCTCTGCGATCATTTCCATAAGCTTGCCGTTGAATTCTTCAACTTCGCCTTGCAAAGATGCGGGAACTGCGATTTCTTTATTGGTGAGATCGTACGCCTTGTTGTTGAGAACGTCTACGACACCGACCATCTTTCCGCCTTCCATAATGGGAAGCTCGATGGGGATAACGCTCTTATATTTTGCCATAATCGCTCTTGCAGTGCCCGTAAAGTCGCTGTTGTCTTTGTCAACCGCATTGACGAAAACGAGAGCTGCGACTTTCTTCTCTTTGCAGAGGTCAAGAGCCTTTTCGGTGCCGACCGTCAAAGAACCGGTTGCGCTGGTAACGACGACTGCGCTATCGGCAGCGTGCAAAGCCGCAATCATTTCACCTTCGAAGTCGAAGAAACCGGGAGCGTCGAGGATATTGATCTTGGTATTGCGGTAAAGCGCATAACCGAGAGACAAAGAAATCGATATCTTTCTCTTTATTTCTTCGTCGTCGTAGTCCATCGTCGAAGTGCCGTCGTCGACTTTGCCGAGACGGTCGATCGTCTTCGCTTCAAACATCATAGCTTCTGCGAGGGATGTTTTGCCCTCGCCGGAGTGGCCGATGAGCGCAACGTTGCGGATTGAATCTGTATCAAAAATCTTCATAATTTACCTCTTTTGAGTAGATAGTGTAATTATATAATAAATTTATAAGTTTTTCAACTATATTTTTGCCCGATTAGCCACCAAATAAAGCGTTTCGTACGATATATTCGATTAGATTGCGGAAAAAAAATTTTGCTACCGCTACCCGCCTTTTGCCTTAATGACAAATTCACCTTGTTAGAATATCGTTTTTTGCAAAACGGCAAAATCACGTAAATATGCAAATTTTTGTCATAAACTTGCAATTTATCATATATATACGTCGTGTCGGTTATCGGAGTATATGACAGCGGAATAGGCGGACTCACCACTCTTGCCGTTTTGAAAAAGCAATTCAAGACGGACGATTTTTACTATTACGCAGACAACGCCAACCACCCTTTCGGCTCAAAATCCAACGAGGAATTGCAACGAATTATATCCGAAGCAATAGCAAAAATCAAAAATCGTTGCGATATCGCGGTACTTGCGTGCAACACGGCGTCAACCGTGTACGACGGTACTGGCGTCATACGTCTATTACCGCCGCTATGCTGTCAAAATCCAAGCGAAACGCTTCTTATGGCTACGGAAAGCACTCTGTCCAACACCGATACGAAAGGCATAAAGACCGCAAGTACGGACGAGCTCGCCTCTCTAATCGAAATACAAGCCTCGATAAACCAAATCAAAGGCAATCTCGATATGTCTGCTCTTCGCACTTATCTAAAAATCCGATTGTGTAAATTTAGAGGCGTAAAAAGAGTTATCCTCGGTTGTTCGCACTATCCCTATTGCAAAGACGAGATAAAACGCATACTCGGTGACGTAGAGTTCGTCGACGGCAACGACAATCTCGTAAAGTCGCTTATTAAAGCAAAACCGGACGGCTTGGGAAGCGGAAAAATTACGTTTGATTTTAGCGGACGAAACGAAAAAAGCAAGTACGAAAATATACTTGCAATTCTTTCAAAAAGCAACGATTAAATGCGTTAGATTGACGATTTTATGCAAAAACACCGTTTATTGCGTTTGCAATCGTCTTTGAACAAAGCGATACGAGATAGTCAACGTCTTTGGGTGCGACTACGAGATTGGACAGCGACTCCTCGGACATCTTTTGTCTCAAAGAAAACTCGTTGATATCCATCTTTTCGTCTTGCAAATAATCTTTCAAAAACGCGTATATGCTCGTGCGCAACGACAACATCATAGGCACGCCTATACATATCGTCGGAACGCCGAGAACGCTTTTGTCAATGCGCTCCTTGTCTTGCCCCACACCGCTCCCCGGGGATATTCCGCTATTGGATATTTGAAAGGAACAGCCGAGCCTTTTTGCACAACTCGTCGCAAGCGCGTCTATCAAAATAACCACGCTCGGATTGATTTTATCCGCGATTGCGGAGACAATTTTGGACGTTTGCATACCCGTAGTGCCGAGAACGCCGGGTGAAATGGCGCAAAGTTTTGGTTTCATACTAGTATCGTTTGCCCTTGCGACGTTGATTTGAGATACGACTTCGTCTCCGAGCGCGTCGGACACGATATTTCTATTGCCAAGCCCCACGACGAGTATCGACGCGGATTTTTTGACTATCCCCACGAGTTCGCTTACGCAATCGGAGATACAACGGGACAAATAATTCATCGTCGTCTTGCCTTCCAAAACGCTCTTTTTGCAATCTACGGCGATATATACGCCTCTCTCTTTGCCGATTTTTTGCGCAAGTTCTAAACTTTTGATATTTACGACGCGTTTTTCTATGCCGTAAGAGAGTTTTTTCTGCGTGGCAAAGGTGCTCAAATCCACGCCGTCGGCACTTTCGACGGCCATATCGGTTACGTAATACTCGTTTAACATAATATTATTGTGCATATTCGTAAAAAATCAATGCAAAACGGTTGCAACTTTTATTCGATTATGCTAATATATCAAAGATATTTAGTCAGTACAAAAGTACGAGGAGAAAAATATGCCAAATATTAAGTCAGCAAAAAAGAGAGTTATCACATCTGAAAAGAGAAACGAAATCAACACTGCAAAAAAAGCACGTGTTAAAACCGCTATAAAGAAATACAACGCGGCTATCGAAGCGAAAGACGTCGCTCTTGCAGAGAAACTCCTTCCCGAAACGATTTCCGTAATTGATTGCGCATACAAAGACGGCATCTACAAAAAGAACACCGTTGCAAGAAAGAAAGCAACTCTTTGCCGCGCACTCGACGCAATCAAAGCGTAACTAAAAATCGTCTCACTTAAAAGACTGTTCGTCGAACAGTCTTTTTTTCGTTACTATTTTTTGCGGAAATTTTGCTATTTTGTCGATTAATTTACGTTTTTCTTCTTCACCGCAAGCACGACGAAAACTATGACGATTGCAAGCACAATGCAACCGCCCGCAACTATCGTAAATATTTCCAAAGACTCCAAAGCGCGCTCTTTTGCGATCTCTTCCTCGAAGTCTACTATAAATTCTTTGCAAAACTGATCGTTTATTCTCACGGTTACGACCGTCTTTTCGTTGTCTTCAAAGGTATATTTGAAAGTCTTCCCTTCCCACTTCAACGAACCGTTTACGAACCAATAAATGCGCGTGCTATCGGATATTGCGGACAATTCGACGTCCGAAATGGAGAACACGTATTCAACGCCGGTACGAATTTGCGAACCCGTGAGCAAATTGCCCGTCTCGTCAGTGGCGGAAAGCTCCAAATCTCTTACGAATGAGGGACTAAATTCGACGTAATCGACCTTTATCGTCACGCACTCCGCAGTCTCCACGTATTGAGTATCTTCCGTCGTCAAACTCCATACGGCGGTAATTCGTTCCGTATACACCTCGTTTTTGGGCGTGTAGACGAATTTTGCGCCCTTACCTATCTCTTCTCCGAGCGTATCGTCGTCTTTGACGCTATACCAAGTAATCGTACCCGCCGTATCGTCAAACGTCGCGCTCAAACCTTTCAGCTGCAAGGTTATCGGCTTCACGTTGTTGATACGTTGTTCGAGACCGCTTTCACTGTCATCGGACACTTCGATTCTCACGATTGCGCCGTCGTTTTCAACGAGCGCACACATATCGAAAGCGTCGTATTTTTCGCTCGTGAGATTTTTGATAACCGTGTCTTTTTCAACTGCTCCGCGCACTTCTTTTGCAAGTTCGGTTGGCGTAAGCTCCACCGCGTCGGGATTGGCGTTGGCGTATGCTCTGCTCTTCAAGAGTTTAAGTGCCGCGCCGAATGACACTACGGGCGTTGCCATACTCGTACCCGAAAGCGCAACGTATCCGTCCTTATCCGCGCCGTTTGCGCTGTAATAATTAGCACCCGGGGCGCATACGTCGTACACCGAGCCGTAATTGGAATTGCCCGCAAGCACCTTTCCGTCGTCGGATTTTGTGTAATTCATAACGCCGATGACGTTGGAACTTGCCGCGGGATAATACGCTCCGAGCGACGAATTTTTGCCGTTATTTCCTGCCGCCGCGATTAGCACCGCTTGTTCCGCTTGTTTGGCAGTGCCTACTGCATTCCAACCAGTAGAATTGCCGGGATTGTTGCTCGTAACGGACATATTGACGATATCCGCGCCGTACGCTATCGCTTGATTTATGCCGAGAGCGATTGCCGAAGCGGAAAAACTTGCGCCCGACGAGCTTCTCTTGCCCGCTCGTATGGGCATAATTTTTATATACCGTTCGAGATTGAGTTCGTGAATAAACGTCGCGATAATACCCGCAACGTGCGTGCCGTGATAGTTTGATGCAACGTCGGTGATATCCGACGTGACGTAATTGCCGTTTTCCGTGCAAATTTGCACGAGAGAGCCGTCGTCGTTTCTATAAAGAACGTCGTATTTACCAACTCCGTCAGCAGTAGTCGGATTGCCGTTTGAGCCGTATTTTCCCTCAAAAATCTCGTGGTCGGCAATGATGCCCGAGTCCACCACGGCAATAACAACGGGTTCTATGCCGTCAAAGTCGTATTTCGAGTCGTATTTCCACACCTCGACTATGCTTTTGAGCTTATTCAAATCAAGGTAATCCTCACCCATATACCAATCTTTGCTTTCGTTGACCACTTGATCGATATAGTTCTTTGGACTTACCGAAAACGCGATATTTTGGCTATTTATCGTGCAAGAAAACAAAACAAGGACGAGCGCGATAGCCAAAAGGCATATTGCACTTATCCTTGCAAGACTTGTTTTGTATATTCGATTTTTGCTCATAGTCAAACGAACGGGTCAAAAATTCGGCACCAAAAGGCATCAAATCCAAACGATTTTGCCTTCGACGTTAATAGTGCCCCACTTTCCGTCCTTCTTGATTTTGGCTTCACCGCCTTCAAACGGCGTGCCCGCGTCGTACTCGAACGGAATGACGACCTCGTTATTTTTGTTGATATAACCGCACTTATCCCCTTTGACGACCATAGCCAAGCCCTCGGAGAAACTCATTGCAGTGTCGTAATCGAGCGGAATAACGACGTTGTTATCCTTGTCGATATATCCGCACTTTTCGTCAATTTCCACGGACGCCAATCCGTCCTTAAACGCAAAAATCTCGTCGTACATCGTGGGAATGACGATTTTGAAACCGTCGGAATATCCCCACTTTCCGCCTTTGAGCACCTTGCGCCATTCACCGAACGGCAAAGGTTCGGTCAATTTTTCGGGTTTTTGCGGTTTTTGAGTTGCGCCTTTTTGCGGTTGAGCGGACTTTTGATTTTGACCTTTTTGTTGAGAAGATTGTTGCTTTTGAGGCTTATTTTGCGATTTTTGCGCTTTGTCGGCAAGACCGAATTTGGAAGTGCGTTTTTCACCTTGCACGTCGTCTTGCTTTGCGTTTTTGTCGCTTTTTTGTCTCTTTTGAGCGTCTTTTTGTCCGTCAACGCTCTTTTGCTCTTTGCCTTCTTGCTTTTGAGCCTTGTCGTTTTGCGCGTTTTGAGGCTTTTGCTCGGGGCGCAAAGACATACCGTTTGCTTTGAGCGCGTCTTTGACCTCGAACAAAATCTTTTTGTTGAGACCTTGCACCTTGTACATATCCTTTTCCGTGCGACGAATAAGATCGGAAGCGGTGAGAATGCGGTTCTTTTCAAGCAACGCGCAAGTTGCCTCGCTTACGCCGAGACTTTGCAAAGATTGCGAGAGTTGCTCGCTCGAATAAAGAGCGGTTTGTTGCTGTATAGCGGAATTTTCCGCATTATCGGGCTTTTGCGCCCTGTTTTTGTGATAATATCGTTTTTTATTTGCCATATATAAACCTTTTTATAGATATTAACACACGCGCGCAAATATTTCAAGTAATAAACTTATTATCTTGACTTAAAGTTGCAATTTGGATATACTGATAGGTATGAAAAAGCGTCCTCAAAGCAAACTTGCAATATTTATAATCCTATCTCTCGCGTTCACCGTTTTGTGTGCGGGAGCTTTGACGTTGTCTCTTATGCCAACTTGCCAAGTGGCGCTGGCAGCTGACGCATCCTTTTCGCAAGTATTTCCCACGACGGACTATTTTCAATCGGCAAACCCGTCCAAGGTGAGCGCAAACCGCTCCTATCTTCTCATATACGACGACGTCGCAAACAAGCTTTTTGTAAGAGGCGGTGGCTCTACTCAAACGAGCGTTTACCCCACAGATTTCGAGGACGTGCAAAACGTCTTTGCAATCGGAAGCGTTGCCTTCCTCAACTGCGAAAGCGGTTGCTACACCCTCGATTTGACGGACAGCACTGCAACGTGGCAAGCGCGCACTTTGCCCTCACCCGCCAATATCACCTATTTTAACAGCGACGGCACGTACCTTTATGCGCACTCGGCTTTCGGCACGGTGAGCGTATACGACCAAAATCTCGATATAGCATTTGAAGCCGACGACGTACAAGACTACGACTTTGCGGGACAATCCACAGTCGTTACGGGCGAAGGAAGCACTCTTTACGTCTTCTCTATCGACGGCACGGGCAAACAATTTTTCACGACTTACAATCTTCTCGACGGCACTAAAACGAGCAAAGTCTACACCAAAGGCGTGCTTATCAAAGCGTACGTCGGAGACGCCATTTACGCGCTCAAAACTTTTGACGACGTCAATTATATAGTGTGCGTGGACAAGCAAAGCGGAGAGGAGCTTTTCTCGACGGAAATCTCCCCCGACTACTTCTTTGCGTACGGTGAGAGACTGTTTACGGTATCTCAAAATTCCGTCACGGTCTACACTCTTGCCGAGGACAAAAAGTCGTTGAGGCTCGACACGTCCATAACTATGTCGGGTAGCGACCTCGGACACTTCGACGCCCCCGTCGACGTCATCAAGGACGAAGACAAACTCGTCGTTGCGGACAGCAAAAACAACCGCCTCTCTATCGTCGAATCGGGCGAAATGAGTTGCGTATATTTTGAAAACGCACCGCAAAGAGTGTGCAAAGGTCAAAACGATTATTACGTCGCTTTTGAAAACGGAGTGAGCAAAATCACCTCGGGCAAAGTTACGGCAACGTACGATATCGAGGGTGTGCTTGACGTCACCTATCTTGACAAGCTTTACATCTTGACGACGGACGGCGTGTACATACTTCTCGGTGACGGTGCGGTCAAACTCTGCTCGTCCTACGGCGCAAAGCGCATAACGAGCGCAAAAGACGGTACTAATATCTATCTTCTTTGCAACGAGCAAGTGATCACTTTCAACCAAAGCGGAAAGCAACTCCCCACTCTCGCGCAAGACGATTTCACACAAGCGGTGGACTTTGCCGTCGATTACGTAGGCAAAATCACAGTCGCTTTCAAAGACGGCTACAAGCAATATCTCGGTGAGAGCAAGGACGAGTTTACGCTCTCTTCCTCGTCAATCGGCGCAACGCTCACGAGCGTATATCTCGACGAAAATTCGCTCTATTTTTCAACGGAAGAGTGCTTTATCGGCAAATGCTCCGTAGACGCTACGTCCAAACTCACTTTCATCAATATCAATTTCTTTGATCCGATCGCAAAAGATGCGATTGCCTTTGCCAAAGCCAAAGACGGCGCACTCACCTATTCGCTTGACGGAAGAGTGGAAAACACCGCTCTTGCAACGAGCGACGTATATATGATTTACGCGAGCAGAACGGTCAAAGGAAACGATAATCTCAAATACGCTTACTGCGACGGAAAAATCGTGATAATCGACCAAAACGACTTTGATATGCTTGATCCGAGTGAGTTAAACGGCGATTACGTCACAAAGACGGCAACCACCCTCTACGCTTCCCCTTATTGCGAGGACGGCAAAATCGAGCTGGGCAGCGGTGCCGTCGTAACTCGTCAAAACGACTGTGCAGACTTCGAAGACGGCAAATGGATTGCGGTAAAATACGCCGATAAAACCTACTACGCTCTCTCTTCCGACTTTGTGGAATACGTCATTCCCATTCCCGAAAAAGACATAATTTACTGCAGAGCCAACGCGGGTCGCGCGGGCGGTGTCGTCAACGTGTACGCCTTGGCGGACGCAAATTCCGACGTAATTGCGCAAATCGTGGACGGAAGCAAAGTGGAAGTGCTTGAAACTCTCGACGACTTCTACCTCGTAACGTTTGACGGCAAGGTTGGATATATCAGAAAGTCTCAGCTCAAACTCGACGGCTTGACCACCGTGCAAATCGTGGCAATCGTGCTTTCAATCGTCGTTGCGCTTGCGGGCAGTGCAATATTTGCATCGATTTACATCACTCGCAAAAACACCGAAAACAAAAAAGACGAGGACAAAACTCAAAAGAGATTTTGATCTCCTCCCCCTACGACCAACCGCTTTTAATCAATACATAAGTAAAATTGAATAAAATCACGTAAAAATAACGTCAAAAAAGCACCGATTCCTCGGTGCTTTTTTATATGATTTTTCAAATAATCTATATGAAAATTGCGCTTATGTACTATACAATTGGCGTCGGTCGCTCAATTAGATTTTGCGAGCGACGCGCTTTTTGCCCATAAAGAACACCGCAAGCGCGTTGTATCCCGCGCAACCCGAAACGAGACGGTTGATATATCCGTATTTGACGGGGACACCGCCCGATATTTGCTCGATTTGCGCGCCGAAAGCGTGTGCCTCTTCGGGGCAATTGGTGTGTCCGATGAGGATAAAATCGTTCTCGTCGATCTCGTAGTTGGCTTTGAAGAACTTCACCATTTCCGCAACGGACTTTTTGCGACCGATTGCCTTGGTGACTATACCGATTTTGCCTTGCGTGGTGAGTTCGAGCACGGGATTTATGTGCACTATCATACCGAAAAGCGCGGCAAGAGTGGAAATTCTTCCGCTATTGCGCAAGTTTATCAAATCGCTGACGATAAAGCAATGATGCGCTTCGAGCTTGTGCTCTTCCACCCACTCTGCAATCTCTTCCATACTCTTGCCTTCGTTTTGCATCTTCTTTGCGTAGTAGACGAGCAAACCTTCACCGCCCGCACCCGCAAGCGTGTCAACGACGATGATTTTTCGGTCTGGGTATTTGATACGCAAGCCTTTTGCTATGTAGGAGATATTGTCAAAGCTTCCCGACATACCCGACGAAAAGCCGATATAAAGCAAGTCTTTGCCCTCGCTCAACACCTCTTCAAACATAACTTCCGCGTCGTGCGGGTTGATTTGAGACGTTTTGACGAGTTTGCCCGCTTTGAGTTTTTCATAAAAAAGTTCGATAGGATACTCGTCGTCTTTTTCATAAAATCTATCTTCGAGCGTAAACGAGAAAGGCAATCTTCTCGTGGGATTTTCTTCGTAATAACCGTCGAAAAGGTCGGCGGTGTTGTCGGTTACTATTTCAAACATCTGAAACTACCTCTATATAAGGATACAAATATTTTACCACCAAATTGCCGATTTGTCCATAGCGACGCGGCAATATATTGCCCTCTATACGTCGATTTTGTCGAAAGTTGCCACGCAAAGTCGTTCAAATCGTACGATATCGCAAAGTATCGTCAAAAAAATGCAAACGAGCGCAAGATATACGCAAATTTAAGATTGTCAATTAAAGCGCATACGCACGGCGCAAATTTAATAAAATATCAAGTAAAAGAGGCATTTATGGAATACGACAAGCTACTCAATCCCGTCGCGCTTGCGCTCAAACCGTCGGGCATACGCAAATTTTTCGGCATAGCGTCCACACGCAAAGATTGCATATCTTTGGGCGTAGGTGAACCCGATTTTTCAACGCCGAGCGTGTTTTCGCAAGCGGGTATAAACAGCATAAGCGCGGGCAAAACGCAATACACCGCCAACGCGGGACTGTACGAGTTGCGAAAGGCAATATCGAAATATACCGCCCGTTTTATCGGTGTTGAATACGATCCGAGCACCGAAATTCTTATAACCGTCGGCGCAAGCGAAGGTATCGACGCTTCTTTCCGCGCGGTAATTGCGCAAGGCGACGAGATTTTGATACCCGAACCGTGTTTCGTATGCTACGCGCCCCTCGTACGCCTTTGCGGTGGAATACCGATAGAAATCGATTGCAAGATTGAAGACGAGTTCAAACTGACACCGCAACGCTTACAGAGCGCAATTACACCCAAAACCAAAGGTCTTTTGCTTGCATACCCCAATAACCCTACGGGCGCGATTATGGAAAAGGACGATTTGCAAAAACTCGTTCCTATCATAAAAAAGCACGACTTAATAGTATTCAGCGACGAAATTTACGGAGAACTCGTTTACGACGGACTTAAATTCACCTCGATAGCGTCCCTTGACGGTATGCGAGAGCGCACTATCGTAATCAGTGGATTTTCCAAGTATTTTGCAATGACGGGTTGGAGACTCGGCTACGTTTGCGCCCCGAAAGAGATAATCGACGTCATATACAAAATACATCAATACGCAATAATGTGCGCTTCCACTTCCGCTCAATACGTTGCGTTAGAAGCACTAAACGCCTCATTTAGAGACAATTTTCAAGAGGTCAAAGCAATGCACGACGTCTACGACGAACGAAGAAGATATCTCGTCGCAAGGCTCAATGCGACGGGGCTTGATTGTTTCAAGCCAAAAGGTGCATTTTACGCCTTCCCGAGCGTCAAATCTACGGGTATGGACGGTGAGCAATTTGCCTACGCTCTTCTCGACGCCAAAAACGTTGCCGTCGTCCCCGGCGGTGCGTTCGGCAAAAGCGGAAAAGACTATATTCGAATAAGCTACGCCTATTCTCTCGATATAATCGACCGTGCCCTCGACCTAATCGAAGACTTCGTAAAGTCGCTAAAACACTAATTATAAAAGTCAAAAAACCAATGCAAAACCAAATAAAACTAACGAAAAACAACGTAAATTGACGCAAAATATCGCCAAAAATATAAGAAAAACCGCCTAAAAACAATCAAATATTCTAATCGTTTTAGGCAAGAATAATTAGATTTTCTAATATTTTTATATTAAATCGAAAGCAAAAAGACACGCAAAACTGCGTGTCTTTTTGCTCTTTAATTTTATGACTTGATTTGCAAAAACTGCAAATCGAATTGATTAGATATACGATTAGTACACGTTGACAGTGCCGTCTTCAAGCACTTCGACGGTATCGCCCGTATTGACTGCTTTGAGGAAATCTTCACCGAGAAGGTCGATTGCAATCACATTGCTGTCTTCCCAAATCTTTGCAAGAACGATTCCGCTTGCAGCAAGACTATCGATGTGGTCCGCAAACAAGAACGCCGCGGGATTGATGCCCATCGAGCATACCGTTTGAATTACGAGACCGCCCGTCGTCGAACCGATGGTTTGCGGAAGGCAAAGTGCCTTGCCCGTAATGTCGAGTCCGAAGATGTCTTTGTTGTTTTGGTCGCTTACGATAACTTTTTTTGCATTCGTGAGCGCGCTCTTTTGGAACGTTGCAAGCGTGTTTACGCCTTGTCTCGATACGACTGCCTCACCCTTGTAAGTGCCGGCTGCTATAACTCTACCCTTAAACGTTTTCATAACTTCACTCCTTTCCTGCAATCAAATCAAGCAAATCTGCGGTTTTGTAATATCTTGCGATACTGTACGTGCGCAATTTGTTGGAACACGTGGCAATGGATTTGCCTTTGGTGAGCGGGTTGTTGGTGTACATAAGCGGGCAAATGCTCGTGAGCTTTGCACCCGTTGCGACGAGACGCAAATATGCGGGCGTCTTCTTGAATTTTTCGACTACGTCGGGAGCGGAGCAAACGATGGTCTCAAAAGCGACTTTCTTTTTGCCGTTTGCTTTGAGTGCCTTTTCGATCATATCCGTCCATTCGTTGAGTTGCGTAAACGTGAGGTGCGGGCAACCGACGAAAGCCATCGTGGGCTTGCTGTCGGGCTTCTTCCACATATTGGGATAGCTCTTGTACACTCTTTCGAGTTCCGCATCGTCGATGACGTACACTTTTGCGTTGTCTGCAATGAGTTTATCTCCGAGTTCTTTTGCTTCGGGCGTGAGGTTGTCGATGTGATAAAGTCCGACCGCACCGTTAGATGCCGTTGCCGCGCCGAAGTCTTTGAGGTAACCTTTTGCCTCGTCGTTGAGTTCGCTTCCGATCCACTTGTCGAGACCGTACACGTACGGAACGTCTTCAACAACTTTCATACCGATTGCACTGCCGAGAATTTGCGCTTCGGGAATTTTGGTCGTCTCAACCTTGACGATCCAAGTTGCCTTTCTTCCCTCGTCCGTGAGAAGACCGAACTCGGGAACGTAGCCGATAATCGATCCGAACAAGTCGAGCATACCGCTGTTACGATTGCAACGCGCGCCGAGAACGGAGTTGGCGTAAACCACCGCGCTCGATTCCGCCCAAGAGAGGATATCGCCTTTCTTGGGGACGTTGCCCACTTCGTCAAGATAGCAAGCGCAAGTGAAAGCGTTGGCGTCTTTGAGACCGACCGCTTTGAGTTGCTCCTCGTATCTCTTTTGTTGAGAGTACATAACCTTCTCGTTTACGAGCCTATCGAGCAAGGAATACTTGACGTTTTCCCTATCGAGCGGGCGCGGGTCAACGGTAAAAGTGCCTTGCGTCTTGATGCCGTCCGCGATGAGTCTGTCCATCGTCTTGTAGAGCGGTTTGAGGAGGCCGATACCGAAACTCGTGACAAGATGTCCCTCTTTGTGAGTTACTTCCACCATACGTTTTGCTCCGAAGATATCTCCGAACATAACGAGAGTTTCCATAACCATTGCTTTGGTCTTGCCTTGCTTGCCGTTGAGAATATCGACTTGCTCGGGCGTGAGTTGCATATTATATTTCATATTTCCCTCGTTTGCGCAACTTTCCGTCGCACACAAAATTATTCAATCTCAAAACCGGACTATGTCCGTTTTCTTTACTATTTTATCATATTGATAAAAAAATATCAATAGCGTTTTATCAATTTATCATACAAATTTTCGATATTTTTCAATAAAAAACGCCTCAAATTTAGAGGCGTCGGAGTTTATGGTTTTTCGATTACGATAAACGGAATATTCAGTTCGTCCTCGCATAGTCCCGCGTGCGCTCCGACAAACGGGTGTTCGTCGAGAGCAAACGGCTCTATGCACAAATCGCTCGTGGCAATCGCAAGGAAATCTCCCACGAAATCTTCAAACTTTTTATGCGGTTTTCCGTCTCCGAATATACCGCTTTCAAGCACTTCTTCGTGCGAAAGCAATAGGAAGTCGTTGCCGAAGGCGTTCAAAAATCTTTCTTTGAAAGCGTCTTTCATTCCCTCTTTGACGAAGAACGCCAACGTTCTCGGTTCTATGGACGGCGCGCGCGTCAAGCACTCGCAAATTTGCGGATAATCCAAAAGCGACGCCCATTTTACGTCTATAAGTCCGTGGTCGGCAACGACGATAACGAGCGCGTTTTCAAGGTCGTTACATAGGCTTTGCACGCTCTCGTCGATGAACTTTATTTGCTCGGCAACGTGAGCGTCGGTAGTGCCGTAATCGTGTATATCGTGGTCGGGTTGATTCCAATAAGTATAAATATATTTCTTGCCTTTTTGCGCGCAAAGATTTTTCACGTTTTCGCAAATTTCTTGCACGGAATCTATCTTTATCGTCGCGTGTCGAGAGATAAAGTACGCTTTTGCGTTGCCCGCCTCGTTTATCGCGTCTTCGAGCGTCTGGTGCGGAATATGCTTTTTTGCCACGTTGAAAGTCTCGGCTTGTTCGTCCGTTCCGTACTCCGTGTTCGGAAACACGCACACGTTTTTGTCAATCTCGTCAAAGTATAAAGTCCAGCCGAGCCAACCGTGTTCGAGAGGCGTAAGTCCGCTTTCTATACTCGTCGTTGCGGCTACCGTCGTGGGCGGAAACACCGAGGATATGCTTCCCCTTATATGGGAACGTAAAAACGGCGATTGCTCCTCGTGCTTTTGGAGAATCGCCGTGCCCATACCGTCAAAAAGCATTACGACGACGTTCTCGTATCCCTTTGCAAGCAAAACGTCCATCTCTTTGAGAGTGGAATGTTTTGCCTCCGCCCCGAAGTGTTTGAGCACCGACGAGGCAAGAGACACGAGTGAGTGATCGTAATCGATTTTTTTCATATCGGTTTTATTATAATTTAGTGATTTTATATCGTTCGTCGCTTATTTGATTTTGTGGATAGCCACGTCGTAAGCGGCGGAAGTCGCGTCGGCAATTCTGCCAACCTTGTTTGCGTCACCGATGACGTACAAGTTTTGGAACTTGCCTTCGAGTTCTTTGCCGAGCGTGTTGACCGAGCGTGCACCGAGAGAAAGCACCACTGCGTCGCAATCGAAGTGATACGGTATGCCTACGCTCTTGACTTTTCTCTTTTTGTCCATCTTGACGGGCTCTATTACGATGCCTTTTTCGTCAATGGAATTGAGTTTGTGCGACAATATATAGTTCGTTCCCTTTGCGTCGAGTTTTGGCACGACGTCGTCGAGGTGTTGAAACCACATACCGGGAGCAAGTCTGTCTGCCATTTCGACGATAGTGACTTTGTTGTTATGCTCAACGAGCATTTCCGCAGTTTCGAGTCCCGTCATACCCGAGCCGATAAGCGCGATTTTCTTATTTTCAAGCACCACCGAGCCGTCGAGAATTTGCGTCGTGGTATAGACGTTGGCGTTGTTTACGCCCTCGATAGATCTCGGTCTTACGGCAGTTGCACCCGTTGCGATAACGACTGCGTAGGGGTTGTAACTTGCGATGACTTGTTCGGTCGCTTCCGTATTGAGATGCACTTCCGCGCCGAATTTGGTTGCGTTGGTGAGCATATCTTCAAAGCACCAACCGAGTTTTTCTTTCTTCGGCGGTTTGTCGGCAAGTTGGATTTGTCCGCCAACTTGATTGGTCTTTTCAAGCACGATTGGCTTAAATCCTCTGCGACCGAGCATTTCCGCACAAGTAAGTCCCGCAACGCCCGCACCGACGATGACGACCACTCTGCCGTTGCCGTCTTGCTTCAAGTTATCAAATTCTCTTTCGCAACCGACGGTCGGGTTGACGGAGCAATATCCGTGTCCGCCGTGATAAGCGTTGTCTTGCATACTTTGTATGCAGTAGAGACAGCAAATACAACGTTTGATTTCGTTTTCTCTGCCCGATTGCGCTTTTTCAGCAAAGTGCGGATCAGCGATATGCGGTCTGCCGAGCGACACGAAGTCTTGCACGCCTTCTTCGAGTTGTGCTTCCGCTTGCTCGGGCGTTCTGATGAGGTTTGCCGCAATAACGGGGATATTCACCACTTTCTTGACTTCCGCGGCAAGATATTTGCGCCAACCGAGGTCAAAACTCGTAGGTTCGAGCCAATAGTTGAAAGTATCGTATGCCGCACTCGATACGTCGATTGCGTCAACGCCCATTTCCGCAATAGCTTTTGCGTATTTCACGCCTTCTTCGATGGTGTAGCCCTTGCCGGGTTTGCCGATTTTGGCGTAGAACTCGTCAATGGTGAGACGCACGACGATAGGATAATCACCGCACTCTTTGCGGATACCCTCGATAATCTCTCTTATGAAGCGCAAGCGGTTTTCAAAACTTCCGCCGTATTCGTCCGTACGATGATTGGTGTTGGGGCTGAGGAATTGTTGGATAAGATATCCGTGCGTACCGTGAAGTTCCACACCGTCAACGCCCGCCTTTTTGCAACGCACCGCACCGTCGATAAATTGTCTTATGACCTTCTTAACTTCGCTCTTTCTCAACGCGCGCACGCGACCGCCCGCATAGTAGCTGGGTTCGCACTTGGAAGCGGACACCGACGAGAGCGCAATGTTGTGTTTTGACAAAAACGGCGCAATCTTCGGCGCAATCGAGAACAACGCTTTGGGGAATTTTTTGCAAACTCTCGTAGCCGCGATACAGAACGGAACAGTGCCGATTGCAAGACCGACGTTTTGTCTACCGGGATGGTGCAATTGCACGAAAAGTTTTGCGCCGTGCTTGTGGATACGATTTGCAAATTCACGAAGACCTTCGATTTGATAATCGTGGCTTGCACCGAGTTGCGCAAACGCCGCCGCGCCGTGCACGTCGTTGATACGGGTGATTTCGGTCATAATAAGACCCGTACCGCCCTTTGCGCGCTCTTCGTAATAATCCATCAATTGTTCGGTGGTTCTGCCGTCAAATTGACCGAATCCCATAAGCATCGGGGACATAACTATGCGGTTTTTAATCTCGCAATTGCCTATTTTCATAGGCGAAAACAACGTTTTATATTCCATAATTCTCCGTTTTGCACGCGCAACGCGCCTGCCCTATATTATTTACTTAACAATTTTACCATATAAACGAACGCTTTGCAAGATAAAAATTTACAAGTTAACGAATTCTGAAATACTTTGCAAAAGGGTTTTACACTCTTTGTTGTTTTTTGCTTGCTATAAGTTTTTTAATGCCGTTAAATACGACTTTATACATAATTGCGAGAGCTATCGTAGACGAAAACACGATCAAATACTTTGCCCAGTCCGCAGCGTCTCTATAAACGTAATCGAGAAGTTGAATGACTACGGGGTGGAACAAATACGTTGCAAGCGAAATACTTCCCAAAAATCCAAACGCATTGTTGAGTTTTTTATTGCCGATTTGCAGTCCGTTCCCCGAAAAAGTAATGCATACCGCAAAGAACACGCAAACCACCGCAACAATCATTCCGACGAAAGAAAGATAAGGATCAAGAGGAATAATTCCCAGCAAAACTGGCACGTTGTACAAAACGATTTCAAGCACCTTTAACACAGTTGACCACTTACCGCCCACTTGTTTTGCGGATATTCCTTTTGCCAAATAATAAGCAAACATACCCACGCATATCTCTCCCCACGCGCGAAGGTCGTAAATGAAATTCATAGGAAACGCCCAATTAAACGCAAATCCGCCGATAACGAGTATCACGAGAAGTATTGCGCAAAGGACTATCGTGACGAAAATACCTTTTATTTTGCGTCTCAATCCAAACGCAATCGGCGTCATAAACAAAAGGCACACGAGCATTGACGATACGTACCATTCGGGGACGATAAGCGCGTTGCTAAACGACGAGTCCCATACGACGAACATTTGCGCGAAGAATACGCTTGGCAAACCTTTTAGCAATTTATCCGTAAAAGACGCCGCGTCGCATAAGCCGACGACGATCAACACTGCAACGACGGCAATCAAATGCTCCGGCAAAACGCCGACAACTTTCTTTCCCATAAATCTACCGCTGTCTTTGAGCAAATTTCCGTCGTTCAAAAAGTATTTTTCGACGGAACTAGCAAAAAAGAAACCGGTTAGAATAAAGAAAAACTCAACCGCAAGAGCACCCCATTCAAACAAATCTGTTTTTTGAGTCAAGAAACTTGCTTGGACGTGATATCCGATTACAAGCATACTAAACAAAAATCTTTCAAACTCTACGAGATTGTTTCTTGACTTCATATCCGACCTCTATTCACACAACTGAAAATTCATAAAGTTTGACGATATGCCTTAATCGTATTAGCAAGCAACATCGTCACCGTCATCGGTCCCACCCCACCGGGGACGGGCGTAATATACGAACACTTGGGTGCGACGGAAGCAAATTCCACGTCTCCGCAAAGTTTGCCGTTTTCGTCACGGTCCATACCGATATCGATGACCACTGCGCCATCTTTGACCATATCTTCTTTAAGGAATTTGGCTTTGCCGATTGCAACACACACGATGTCTGCGCGTGACGTGATTTCTTTAAGGTTTTGCGTGCGCGAGTGGCATATCGTGACGGTGCAATTCTTGTCAAGCAAAAGTTGTGCAAGCGGTTTGCCCACGAGGTTGGAACGGCCGATAACCACTGCGTTTTTGCCTTCGAGCGGAATATCGTAGTATTCCAAAAGGCGCATTACGCCAAACGGCGTGCAAGCAATGAGACTGTCGCGTCCCGTCCAAAGTCTGCCCTTTTGCACGTAATGGCAACCGTCAACGTCCTTGTTTGGATCGATTAAATCCAAAAGCGAGTTTTCGTCAAGGTGCTTTGGAAGCGGTAGTTGCAAAATCATACCGGTAACGTCGGGATTTTCGTTGAGTGAGCGTATTGTCTCTGCAACTTCTTCAAAAGTGCTTTCGGCGGGAAGCTTGCAAAGGTAAGAATTGATACCGACCTCTTCGCACGCCTTGATTTTGTTGCGAACGTACACTTGCGACGCAGGATCGTCCCCCACCAAAATAACCGCCAAACCGATTTTGCGGTCGATGGCTTTTTCGTTTAATTCTTGCGCTTCGATTTTGAGTTGTTCGCGCGTTTTTGACGCAACGAGTTTTCCGTCGATGATTTGCATATACAGCCTCTTTCGTTTTTCTAAATTATAATCCCAAAATCGCAAAAACACAATCGACGCAAGGCAATTTGCGCTTAAATCGCGAATTTTGTATAATTTAATCGTCGAATCATTTCAAATCCGTAGCGTAAACCGTGTATCTAAACCGCCCAAAAAGAAATTTTTGTATAAATATTGACATTTTAAAGTCTCGATAATATAATAAATTGATAATATTTTAAGGAAGAAATTATGAATAATTGGGCAGTTGTAGATTGGACGGGTGACGTATGGCACTTCATCGTAAGAATGTTGGTTGCGGTGATTTGCGGTTTCATCATCGGTCTTGAAAGAAAATCACGCAGTAAAGAAGCAGGTATCCGCACTCACGCGATCGTGTGTCTTGCGGCTTGCTTGTTTATGATTTTGTCAAAATACCTTGCCGAACCGCTTTTCAGCGATATCTCCGGAAGCAAATTCACGGGTGACGCAACTCGTATCGCGTCGCAAGTCGTGACGGGTATCGGTTTCTTGGGCGCGGGCATCATTATGTACCGTAGAGACGTTATGCACGGTCTCACCACGGCGGCAGGCGTATGGGCAACCGCTGCAATCGGTATGGCAATCGGAAGCGGTTTCGTCGTTACGGGCGTTTGCGCAACCGTCATTATCGTGCTTATCCAACTCGTTCTCCACATTCCTATCAAAGCGTTCACCACAAGACATATCTCAATTATAAGAATGCAAATTTGGATGGAAAACGACGATATTCTCACCCAAATCACCGACAGACTCGGCTCAAAGAAAATCACGTCCTACAAGGCAAAAATGCAAGACGGCAAAATGATTGCGCAAGTGGAAGTTTCGACTACGGACGAATTTTCCGTTGACAAGCTCAACGACGTAATTCGTTTCTTCCCCTCTCACGTTCTTTCAATCGAACGTTGCGACGAGTAATATCAAAAACGACACAAAGCAAAAGACGGCTCAAAAAGCCGTCTTTTTTTATTACTTTACTTTTGAAATAAAAGTCAATTGACCTTATTTATCGGGCTGTTTTGCAAAAACGCTCGCACGTTGTCTTCCGTCGCGTGCAAAAGTCTCGTGCGGGCCTCGATAGTTGCCCACGCGACGTGAGGTGTGATAAGGCAGTTTTTGGCACTTATAAGCGGATTGTCCTCGGTTGGCGGTTCTATCGTGAGGACGTCAAGTCCCGCTCCCGCAATTCTTCCCTCGTTGAGTGCGTTTGCAAGTGCGTTTTCGTCCACGATACCGCCTCGCGCAGTGTTGATAAGATACGCAGTCGGCTTGAAAAGGGACAAGGACTGCTCGTTTATCATAAGCGCGGATTGGGCGTTGAGCGGGCAATGAAGCGTCACGAAATCGGCATTTGCAAACACTTCTTCCTTGCTTACGCTTCCCTCAAAAGGCGTGCGATTGTGCACGAGTACGTTCATTCCAAACGCCTTGCCTATTTGCGCCACCTTTTTGCCGATGCTTCCGTATCCGATTATGCCGAGCGTTTTGCCGTACAATTCGGATATCGTATCGACGGTATAGGAAAAATCGCGACTTTTTTGCCACTCTCCGCTACGCACCGACGATGCGTGAAGCGCGGTTTTTGAAGCAAATTCAAGGATAAACGCAAAAACGAGTTGCGCAACGGAATTGGTGCTGTAATATGGCACGTTGCATACGGTTATACCTCTCTCTTTTGCGTATTCGATGTCGATGACGTTGTATCCCGTTGCCAAAACGCTGATAAGTTTGACGTTTGCGCACTTTGAAAGCACGTCTTTTGACAAAACGACTTTGTTGACGATTACGATTTCCGCCCCGCCTATACGCTCCACGACGTCCTTAGGCGCAGTGTAATCGTAATACGCCACGTCTCCGTACGCATTGAGAAAGTCAAAATTCAGTTCTTTACCCTTGGCGCTTGCGCCGTCAAGAATTACTATTTTCATACTAGTTTTAAAAGTTTAAAATATATTTTGAGATTACCTATACACGCACTCTGCTTGTTTGGAGCGTACTTATACACGGTATGTGCAAATACGAAGACGGAACTTCGAGTCGCAAGGCGACGAGCCTTTGAGCGCCACGCTCGACGAACAGTACAAGTGAGCCAACGAGTGTTGTTCTTTTCGTTGGCGAACGAGTGACATAACAAGTGAACGATACCTATCTATGCGAGTGCCGTTGTCTCCCCCGCGAGCGACGGATAATCTTGTAGAGAATTGTCCCTAACCGAGTGGGGTGAGAAATGCCGGCGTGTCCGGAAAGAGGGGGTATTGTTTTTAGAGGAGTTACGACTATCCCCTATGCGTCTGACGCAGTTATTCGCTCAATAATGCGCTCATTGTTCAACGAGTGCACGTTTTCTATCGTTAATAATACCAAGTCCGTCTCTCATTGACTTTTCGGCACTGTCGAGAATGTTGAAAGCGAGCGAGCGGGCTTCGTAGTCCATTTTGTGATAGTTTTCTTCCGCTTCGCGTTGCATTTGCTCGGCTTCGGCTTTGGCGCGGTTGTAGACTTCGGTCTCGGTCATCATTTGTTTTGCCTTTGCTTCGGCTTTGTCCATAGTATCGTTGGCGTACGCTTCGGCTTTGGCTATGATGTCGTCGCGCTCTTTCTTGATTTGCGTTGCCTCACGCAAGACGAGCGGATAACTTGCTCTAAATCTTGAAATGAGGTCAAGCAAAACGGCTTTGTTGATGACGATGTCCGTGTTGCTGAACGCGGCTTTTTTGGCTTTGAGCACTTCGCTTTCGATTTCGTTGATGAGCATATCGATGGTTTCCATATTAAGTCCCCTTTTGTATAATTTTTATATTATTGCGCGCAATGCGCGTGATTTTCGGTTAATAGTCGATTATTTATCGTTTTTTTTGCCAGTGTTTTGCGGATTATTTGAGATTTGCAAACTCTTCCGAGGTCACGAGCGGAACTACGCAAGGCGGAAGATTTCGATAATCTCCGTTTGCGATTTGCGCTCTAACGAGCGTGGAACTCACGTCGTTGTAGCGGTCAAGCGTGACAAAGACGGTGTCGTAGCCGTGGTCTTTATTGTACTTTGCCATTTCCTCTTCGTACGCGCGGTCTTTATCGTCTCTAATGCCTCTAATTAGCGCGGTTGCGCCCACTTCTTTTGCGATGTCCACCGCATATTCGTGAGATAGCAAAGCGCGCGCGCCCTTCTTAAATTTGCACACTTCCTCGCATATTGCAAGGCGTTGCGCCTCGTTGAAAGTGTATTTTTTGTCGGGATTTATAAGGCACGCAACCACCACTTCGTCAAAGTCGCAAAGTGCCTCGTCAAGCACCGCCTCGTGTCCTCTCGTGAAGGGGTCGAAACTGCCCGTCATAAGCCCCACTTTTTTGCGAGAAATGAACTCCGCCGTAACCGTGCCCATCTTCTTGGTGCGTTGCTTAAAGCGCGTATCTTCTATCTCGTACGACTTCTCCGCACCGTGCTCGAATACGATTATTCCGTCCTCGTTGAGTAGGTCGAGTTGGATAATGAGCTCGATTGCGAGTTCGGCAAGATTGGTGGCGTACGGCGGGTCGAGGAATATAAGGTCAAACTTCTTTCCCGACACGTAACTTGAACGCAAAGCGGAAGAAAAATCCGCGTTGACGACCTTGTAATTGCCGTCTATACCTTTGAGATTTTGATATACCAAAGAAATACTGTCCTTGCTTCTGTCGACGAAGGTTACGTCGCTTGCTCCGCGCGAAATGCACTCAATGCCGAGCGCACCGCTTCCCGCAAACAAATCGAGCACCGTTGCGCCCGAAACGTAGCCTTGAAGCACGTTGAAAAGCGTCTCTTTTATTCTCGTCGTGGTGGGACGAACGCTCTCGTCCTTTGGCGAGGCAAGATTTTTACCGCGATATTTGCCGGCAACTACTCTCATAACGTATCTCCGAATATATTTTTTTCTTCACCGTCACTCGTAATAATTCTTCTTTCGGTGACGAGGCAATCGAGCGGAATATCGTTTTGCTCGATCTCCAACTCGTCGACTTTTTGACAATCGAACGCAAGTCCTACGACGTAACAATCGTGCGAGGCAAGATATCTATCGTAATATCCTTTGCCGTGTCCCAGTCTATTAAGACCGTCGTATGCCACGAGAGGCACTATCGCAAGGTCGATTTCGTCCACTTTGTGCGACCCGACGGGTTCGAGAATACCCCACTTGTTGGTGCGAAAATCCGTAAACGGCGTAATCGCGATAGCGTCCATATCATCACCGCGCACCCTCGGCACGCAAACGACTTTTTCAGCCATAAGCGCAAGTCCAACGATTTCTTGCGTGTCGGGTTCGGTTGCCGTCCCCAAGTATATAAAAACTTTGTGCGCACGCTTGAATACTTCGAGACCGCTTATCGCGTCGGCAATCGCTCCGCTTGCCCACTCTTTTTGAGGGGCGGAAAGTTGGGATATATTAGCCTTGGCTATCCTTCTCGCTGATTTCTTGTCCATTGCGTTTATAATATCTTTGCACGCGCCCTTTGAAGGACGTATACACCGTGTATTCTATCGTATTTCTTTTTTTTGCCACCTTTTGAACGCTTTTGCCGTCCACAAGCACGACTTCTTCGCCAACGCTTGCAACGTAGTCACCGGTATCTACGACGGAAGTGTCCATACACACGTTGCCTAACACCTTGCACGCACGCCCGTTTATATACGCGTCGGACGGACTTTCCCTACTCACGCCGTCGGCATACCCGCCAAAAATCACCGCCGTGTTGGTATCGCGTGGCAAAACGTAATCACCGTAACTGACGATTTCACCTTTCTTAACGAAGCGCGACTCAATCACTTGCGAGTATACGCTCATCGCGCCCGTGTACGCGCCAATTCCGAGCCGTACCGCATCGTAGCGCAAGTTTTCGTTATACATAGAGTGCGTCGACGCAAGGTGCGCAATCGCACTCGGATATACCTCTTTGACAGCCTTTACGCACTCGTCGAAAGCGCGTTTTTGGTTTTGCGTTCCGTCGCGCAAATGCGAATATACGCCCTCAACGCAAAATCCGTGATTTTTCAGTATTCTAACGGCATTTTTTACTCCGTCGAGGTCAAAGCCGAGCCTGTGCATACCGCTGTCGACTTTTATATGCAATCGCACTTTTTCGACATCGATATATCCGCCGATTGCAAGCGATACGAGCGCGTTTACTTGCTCTATATCGTGTACTGCGATTATTACGCGCAAATCGCACGCTTTTTTCAGTTCCTCACACGCGCACGCGCATAACAATATGTCTTTGTCAATACCAACACTTCGCAATCGCTTTGCCTCTTCAAGCGTAACCACCCCGAAAGCGTCCACTATATCTTCCGTTTCTTTGGCAACTTCCGTTATGCCGAAGCCGTAAGCATCCGCTTTCACCATAAGAATTATCGGCACTTTTACGTCCGCTTTTGCTCTCAAAATATTGCGCCTTATAACGTCAAGGTCAACGACGATTTTCAGTTTTATAACCCACCTCGGCTACCATTCTATGTGCCGAAACCTACTATCGTTCCTCAAATCACCACACAAGCACGAAGTGCGCCCCACCAAACAAGCGATATAGCAAAACTGTGGCACAAGTTTTTGTCCCTCTTATTCTGATATCGTGTATAGATTGTTCGGTGTGGGTGTCCCACCCTCTTGTCATTGCGAGGAGCAACAAATGTTGCGACGTGGCAATCCAGCCGAAGGCGCCGCACACCGTGCAAATATCTCTGCGGCAACACCACAATATCACTCTCGCATAGCGAGAATATCACTTGCGCATAGCGCAAATATCACTTACAAAACATAAAATGTCGTGATTATGATATTTTACATCGCTTTTATGATATGCCCTTGGACAAAAATGACATAATTTAGCCCCAAAATTAACATAATTTTTGTACGTTTTTTTGCACTTTATTTAGTTGATTTTGTGCCTTTTTAGTGCATTTTTGCGACGATTTTTGCTTTATCCTCTTTTGTAGTAATTGATAAGGCAACCGTCCGCAATAATTTGTCTTTCCGCGTCGGTGAGTGCGTCCATACGGATATTTATCTTTTGCGCCTTTCCCTCTCTTACGAGATACGCGTCGAAATCTTTGCCGTGCAAAACGCTATCCTTTGCTCCCTTAATCACCACGATATCACCCTTTTTATACTCGGTTTCACCGTCCAAAAGCGGTAACATACCCCAGTTTATGAGATTGGAGCGATATCTCTTGGTTGCGTATTCTCTTGCGATATTTGCTCCACCGCCGAGGAAGCGTTGGCAACTTGCCGCTTGTTCTCTCGCACTGCCGTCACCCGGTTTTCTTGCAAAAATACACGAATTTATCGTAGTATCGTCAGTATTTAGTCCGCAAAGCGCGATTGCCTCTTTTACGTCTTCGTTGTTGCCGTCTCTAACGAGTTTGCTTGCACCGACGTATTGCGGATCTTTTCTTGAAAGCGCAAACTCCGCAAGGCGCAACGGATTGCTTCTATAAGACGAGGTTTCACCCGACGGAATAAGTTCGTCCGTAGTGGTGACGGGATCGTCTATGACACTGCAAAGTTTAAGTGCGACGTTGGTTTTCATAGGCTCGATATGCGGAATATCCGTGATATTCGGTCCGTAAACGAGTTCCACGCCGTTATCCGCTTTGCCGTATCCGTTGTAAACTCTTGACGCGTAAACGTCGGGATTGTATTCAAATTTGGGTATTTCGTCGTCAAAATCCAATCCCAGTGCGGACGTAAGTACACCGCCGTTTGCGGCAGTTGCGGCAATTGAGCGCGCGTCCATAAGCGCAACGGATGCAATTTGCTTGTCGCTCGGTTTGCTGCCCTCGCGACGCTCGAAGTTTCTCGTGGTGTGTCTGATGCTGAAACCGTTGTTGCAAGGCACGTCACCCGCACCGAAGCAAGGACCGCAGAAGCACGGTTTGAGAATCGTACCGCTCTCTATAAGGCTTGCAATCGCGCCGTTTTTGACGAGTGCGAGATTGGTGGGTTGAGAGCCGGGATATACGGAAAGCGAAAACGCACCGTCCCCCGTTCTTTTGCCTTTCAATATGTTTGCCGTGCACACGAGATTGTCGTAAATACCGCCCGCGCAACCCGCGATAACGCCTTGCGAAACGACGATTTTGCCGTCTTTTATCTTGTCGGTGAGCTTGTATTCACCGTGAAGTCCGAGTAATTCGTTGCCCTCTTTTTCCGCCTTGGACAAAATCTCGTACGGATTGGCAATGACGTCGGCAAGTTTATATACGTTGGACGGGTGGAACGGAAGCGCAATCATAGGCTCGACTTTGCTCAAATCAACGACAATACCGCCGTCGTACGACGCGCCCTCTTTGGGTTGAAGACGTCTATAATCGTCCTCTCTTCCGTATGCGGAGAGATATTCTTTCACCTTTTCGTCCGTGCACCAAATAGAGGACAAGCACGCGCTTTCCGTGGTCATAACGTCTATGCCGTTTCTAAACTCCACGCTCAATCCGTTTATGCCTTCACCGACGAATTCGAGCACGGCGTTTCTGACGAAACCGCTCTTGAAAACTTCACCGATAAGAGCAAGCGCAACGTCTTGCGGACCTACGCCTTTGCGCACTTTGCCTTTGAGTTCCACCGCGATAACGCGCGGATAATCGATATCGTAGGTGCGTTTGAGCAGTTGTTTTACCAGTTCCGGTCCACCCTCACCGATTGCAAGCGTGCCGAGTGCGCCGTAGCGTGTGTGCGAGTCACTGCCGAGTATCATCTTTCCGCAACCCGCAAACATTTCGCGCATATAACTATGTATAACCGCAACGTTGGCGGGCACGTAAATTCCGCCGTACTTTTTGGCGCAAGACAAGCCGAAAACGTGGTCGTCCTCGTTTATAGTACCGCCCACCGCGCAAAGCGAATTGTGGCAGTTGGTAAGAACGTACGGAAGCGGAAATTCTTTAAGTCCGCTTGCCTTTGCCGACTGAATTATGCCGACGTAGGTTATATCGTGAGACGCCATTGCGTCAAAGCGGATATTGAGTTTTTTCTCGTCGTTTGACAAATTGTGCGCGCAAAGCACCTCGTGCGCAATCGTACCGCTCGTAGACGGCGTAACGCTTTTGGAGATTGCCTCTTTTTCGGTTGTGAGAGTGCCGTTTAAGTAGCACGTTTTTTCGTTTATCAGTCTTATCATTTTATCCTCTGCGCACCGCGCTGTCATAATGCAACCGTATAGATTGCGGAAAATTGCTTATTTTTTGTTTTTGTCTTTCTTTTCGGGAGTATAAACTTCGACGATGACGTCACCGATTTTATCTCTCAACGAAGCGATAAAATCGTCCACTTTTTGCGTGGAAATGTTCACTCTGAAACTTATCTCACCGTCCGTTTGCTTCACGCCCTTTGTGATGAGATAAATCTCTCTCGTTTCGCTGTTTTGCTTGACGCAAACTACGTCGTTGTAGTCGATTTTGTCCACGAAAAAGCCGAGCACGGTCACGAGTTGGTCGTCTTTGAACTTGTAGTAGCTGTTGAAGAGCACCAAAAGCGAAGCAACCGCAATGAGCGTTGCCGCGCCCACAGATACGCCCGCGATTGCGGGCTCTGCCGTGTTTTCACCGGCAAGCATTGCGATATCAACGCCGATTATCGCAAGCGCGCCCGCCACTATAACCGCCAAAATTATGGTTTTTACTATGCCGAAATTCATTCTAAATTTCATATATCACCTCAAAACGAATATACGTTCGTCCAAGTATCAGTCTTGATTATTATCAATCGTATCCGCATCGATACTCTCGACCTCGACGCTTTCTACGGCAATATCGTCGTCGTTTTCGACTTGTGCCACGCTCTCTTGCGCCGTATCGTCAACGTTTTCGACGTCCTTGTCTTGTTGCTCCGCCCTATAACCGAACTCAACCGTATTGATAACCGTCGTTGCGTCGGTGTAGAAACTATATCCCTTGGTCTTGTAGTAACCGATAAGCTCGATTGCTCTCAAAATGAAGTAGTAGAGCGACGGGAGCACAAGTGACATAAGCCCGCCCGTGGGGATTGCAAACGTCGTCGTGAACAAATATACGAACGAGAACGTAACAGCGTAGGACTTGAAAAGCCCCGACAAATTGGATTTGACGTAAGTCAAACTTCTCGTAAACGCGGTAAAAACTCTCTCTTCGGGATGGAAGAGCAATCTCGGAAGCCAGCCCGCAAAAAGCGTTGCGCGAAGCGAGCAAATCACCACTCCCGCGACGAGTGCGATCGGCAACACGAAGAAGCCGATAAAGCGGAACAATCCGAATATTATGCACGCCATAATCGTGAAGAAAATGAGGTCGATAGGCAATGCGATTACGAGTCTGCAAAGCGAATATTTGACGCATTTTTTGAAGTTGAGCGCAAGGTTGCTTGCAAAACCGAATTTGAGGTTGGACGCCATAATATTGTTGATGATATCGGCAAGCGCGTAGTACGACAAGCCGAACAAGAAACAATAAAACGCATAAAGGAACGCGCCTATAAAGGCAAGTCCCGTAGCGATACCCGCGTTTGAGCCGAGGTCGGCACATATATTTTGTACTTCGACCATAGCTTGCGTAAACGCACCGCGCATACTGCTCGTGCCGTCCCATACGGATTTGAGACAATCTTGAAGCGCGTTTATGTGCGTCGAAACGTCCGTCACCGCGGATATTGCGTCCCATACGGGCAAAACTATTGCCGCGCCTATGGCAACGGTGATCAAAACGCATATCAAAATCCACAAAAAGATCTTGACAGCGTATCCCATATTGGAAAAGAGCATTGACAAAGAATACTTAAATTCCATATTCCTCTCCGAAACGTAGGGCAATATTTTGCCCGTTTTCTATTACGATTTCTATTATTTTTTGGACCAAATGTCATTCTTTTTTCTGACGTAGTCCATTCTTTCCGTACCCGTCACGTCGTAAAAAAGCGTGTACATAAGCGTGATATAGAAAGGCACGACCACCATATACGAGATTACGTCAAGCAAAAATTCCGCTATTACGCCCGCGTTGAGTGCGCCCGTGATTATCATAACGAGCTCGATAGGCGCGACGCACGAAAACAGCGTAAACACCGTGCGTATCACTCTGCCCGACATACTGCGCACCGCGTTGACTACGGCGTCCTTTGCTTTGAGCCCCGTGTGCAAGCAGTACGGAGACCAAAGTATGAGCCACGACATAACCGCAAGCATAATAAACTGGTTTAAGAGCAACGTTAGTATGGAAAACACCAGCCGCGTCACCCTACTCTTGAACGTAACCCACCATAGATAGTACATAACCGACGTGAGCAAATTGCTAAGTTCCATAGCGGCAAACGCGGTTATACCGAAGCGGAGTGCGGTCAAGATATTGTAATTTAGCCTGTTTTTCACTCTCGACGGTGAGACGGTAAACTCACCTATACGCATATGTCTGTCGATGACGCCGAGCGTGATTGCAATCGAGAACACCAACAGCACCAATCCTATCAAGCCGAGATACCAGTAGGAAAACGGCAAATCGCGCATTTGAAGATACATATCCCCGAAATTTTGCGGATTGATGGTCTTGTACTCAAACAAGTAGTACAGCGTCGACGAGGGTGAAAGCAAAAACGGAATTAAGAGAGACGGCACAACCGAAATCAACAGTAAATACGCGCCCTTGTCAATAAAATACTTCCAAGTCGCCTTAAATACGTTCATATTTTTGGTGCTGTCGATTACGCGCATAGTCCGCCCTCTCCGTTTTCGTCTTTTTCGACTATCAGTCGAACATTGCAAGTTTGTCTTTGAGTTTTTCGAGTTTATCGAGAGCTTTTTCAAGCTTGTCTTTCTCGTTGTCTATGAGTTTTTGCGGTGCTTTGGACACGAATCCCGTGTTGGCAAGCAACGCCTTGGTCTTGTTGATAACGCCTTCCGTTTGAGCGATTTCGGCGTTGATACGTTCTTTTTCCTTGTCCTCGTCTATGAGGTCGCCGAGCGGAATAAGCACTTCCGCGTCGTGAGTTACGATTGCGCTGACTTTGCCCTCGACTTCGCTCTTGTCTTGCACGAGCGTAACTTCGGCAACGTTTGCAAGTTTTTGAATGTACGGAACTGCCGACGCGATAAACTTCTCGTCCTTTGCGATGACGAAAGCGTTTATCTTCTTGGACGGCGCGACGTTCATCTCGTTGCGCACGTTGCGGATTGCGCCGATAATCTCACGCAAGCCCTCGAAACTTGCCTCTTCCTTGCGGAATACTCTGTGCTTGTTGTACGACGGCCACTCTTGAACCATAAGCACGCTTCCCTTGGGTGCGAACTTGGAATAAATCTCTTCCGTCACGAACGGGATAAACGGATGCAACAATTTGAGAATTTGCGTAAGCACGTATGCGAGCATTGCGACGGCGTGATTGTGTTGTTTCTTGTCGTCGCTGTAAAGCATAGTCTTGCTCATCTCGATGTACCAATCGCAGAATTCGCTCCACACGAAGTCGTAAATTCTTGCGGCGGCAAGCCCGATTTCGTACTTATTGAGGTTGATAGTGACTTCTTTCACGACGTCGTTGAGACGAGTGAGTATCCACTTATCCGCGCCGTTGAAGCGGGACGGCATAGTCAAATCGTCGTCGTCCTTTATGTTCATAATGACGAAACGGGACGCGTTCCAAAGTTTATTAACGAAGTTTCTGCAACTCTCGATTTTGCCGTCGGTAAATCTCGTATCGCTACCGGGGGCAATGCCCGTCGCAAGCGAGAAACGCAACGCATCCGCGCCGTATTTGTCGATGATTTCGAGCGGGTCGATACCGTTGCCGAGGCTCTTGGACATCTTTCTGCCTTGCGCGTCGCGCACGAGTCCGTGGATAAGCACTTCGCTAAACGGCACTTCGTGCATAAACTCGATACCGCTGAACATCATTCTCGCAACCCAGAAGAAGATAATATCGTATCCCGTAACAAGCACGTTGGTGGGATAGAAATACGCCAAACTCTTGGTCTTCTTGGGATATCCGAGAGTGCTGAACGGCCAAAGCGCGGAACTGAACCACGTATCGAGCACGTCCTCCTCTTGATGGATATGATGCCCACCGCACTTGGGGCAAGTGTCTACGTTCGTCTTGGAAACGATAGTCTCACCGCAGTCGTCGCAGTAGTACGCGGGGATACGATGTCCCCACCAAAGTTGACGAGAAATACACCAATCGCGGATATTTTCCATCCAATTGAAATAGGTGTTTTCAAATCTCTTGGGGATAAACTCCGTTTTCTTGTCCTTAACGGCTTTGATTGCGGGCTCTGCAAGCGGTTTCATCTTGACGAACCATTGCTTGGACACGAGCGACTCCACCGTCTCACCGCAACGATAGCAGGTGCCGACGTTGTGCGCGTACGGCTCGATTTTGACCATAAGTCCGAGCGCGGTAAGGTCTTCCACTATCGCTTTGCGCGCGGTAAGTCTGTCCATACCTTGATATTTGCCCGCGTTCTCGTTCATAAGTCCATCTTCGCCGATAACTTGGATAACGGGCAAATCGTGGCGCAATCCGAGCTCGAAGTCGTTGGGATCGTGCGCGGGAGTGATCTTCACCGCACCCGTGCCGAAGCCTATCTCGCAATAATCGTCCGCAACGACGGGGATCTCTCTGTCCGTAAGCGGAAGTTTGACCGTCTTGCCGACGTATTTTGCCATCTTCTCGTCTTTGGGATTGACCGCAACGGCGGTATCGCCGAGCATAGTCTCGGGGCGAGTTGTCGCAATAACGATTGCGTCGTCTTCACCAACCACGGGGTACTTGTAATACCAAAGATTGGATTGTTGCTCTTCGTACTCGACCTCCGCATCGCTGAGTGCCGTATGGCAATGCGGACACCAGTTGATGATACGGTTGCCTCTGTAAATCAAGCCTTTTTTGTAGTATTTTACGAACGCTTCGAGCACTGCGTTGGAGCAGTTTTCGTCCATAGTAAACGCGGATTTTGACCAATCGCAAGAAATGCCGAGTGCTTTTTGTTGCTCGACTATTCTTCCGCCGTATTGATTTTTCCACGCCCAAGCGCGCTCCAAAAATCCGTCTCTGCCGACGTCGTTTTTGGAAAGTCCTTCTTCCTTGCGCATCTTCTCCACAACCTTGACTTCGGTTGCGATAGAAGCGTGGTCCGTGCCCGGCATCCAAAGCGTCTCGAACCCGCACATACGCTTAAAGCGCACGATAATGTCTTGAATAGTCTCGTCAAGAGCGTGTCCCATATGAAGTTGTCCCGTGATGTTCGGCGGTGGCATCATCACCGTGAACGGCTCTTTTTCCGGATTGACGTGAGCCTCGAAATACTTGCCCTTCATCCACGTATCGTAGATGCGTTTTTCAAACTCCGGATTGTAAGTTTTGTCCATCTGTTGCATAATAAAACTCCTTGCGCCGGCTCGGCGCATTTATATGTCAATGTGTTATTTTTTCTTTTCAAATTGTAAAAGAGTTATCCCGCGTAAGTGCCGTCTTTCTTCTCTTGCACTATTCTTTGGTCCTCTTCCTTTACGGACTCTGCCGTAGCCGCTTGCATCTTGCCCTCTTTTACGAGCTTGACTTGCTTCATAGTCTCGTTGAGGTAGCTGAACGCCGCCGCGTAGCTCAACGCGATACCCCAAGCAAGGATACCCCAGTCCGCGTATTGCACGTAGTTGTGGAAGAACGCGAGGATAACGCCGACGGATATCGTGAAAGAGGATACTTTTCCGAGCCAATTTGCTTTGACCGTCGCGCCCTTTTTGAGAACGTATAGAGCAATCATCGCTTGGATAAACTCTTTTGCGAATATCAAAATCACGAACGCATAGTGTACGAACCACGGATTGTCGAGCACGCCCTCATTTACGAGGTTTTGTCCGAGATCCGTAAGTCCCGTGCAGAACGCAAGGCAGGCAAGCACGGCTACGTGCATAAGTTTGTCTGCAATCGGGTCGAGAACCATACCGATACCGCTTTGCATATTGAACTTTCTTGCAATCCAGCCGTCAAGCAAATCGCTTCCCGACGCAAAGAAGAATACGCCTAGCGCAACGTAGAAGAGCGTGAAATCGTCTCTTACGCCCGCAAGTGCCATAAGAGTGGCGAACACGGGTACGCAAATAATGCGGAAATAAGTGATAATGTTGGGAATCGTCCAGATTTCTTTGAAATCGACTTGTCCGATTTTCTTTGCCATAAATCCTCCTGCTCACGCAAGCGCACTGCGTGCGTGTGCAATAATTATAAATATATTTGATTATATCAAAGTTTTATGCGCGTGTAAACAATAAATTTCGGACAATTGCACAAAATATTACAAAAAACAATAGTATGTTGAGAGGGTCGTATGGAAAAATGCCTTATCGTTATCAATTTCAACGCGGGTTCGAGCAAGAAAATATCCTTTGAAAAAGTGGAAAAATGCATCGGCAACCGCTACGAATACGTTCGTTTGTCCCTTCCGCAAGACGAGTTTTCGTCGACGAAAGGTTTCGACGCGGTTGCGGTTTGCGGAGGAGACGGCACTCTTGCTTCCGTCCTTCAAGAGGCCTACGACAAGCCTATCAAAGTGTTTTACTTCCCCGTCGGCACGTTAAACGACAAGGCAAAAGCGGTCAGATACGCAAACGCCAAAGCAAAATGCCCTTCTTGCGACGAAACTCCGAGGACGAAACCCGTAGTCGTGGGCAAACTCAACACCTTGATAAAAGACGGAGATTATCTCACCACCGATTGCGGTGAGGACATCTTCACCTACGTTTTGGCGTCGGGTTCTTTTACGCCGATAGGATATACCTCTACGCCACAAGAAAAAAAGAAATTCGGCACGCTTGCGTACGTTGCAAAAGTTATCAAAGAGTACCGCCCGTACAGAATGAAATCCACGATAATTTGCGACAAGAAAAAATACGAGGGCGAGTTTACTCTCGTTATGTTCGTCAAGTCTCCGAGATGCTTCGGCTTCAAATTCAACAAGGCGTTCAACCAAGAAAGTATGAGCGGACATTTGCTTGCGATACGCTCACCCAAACACGACGGATTTTGGGGTTGCGTGGAAATGTTTTTCCCCTTCTTCAAAGCGTTTTTTATCGGGCTAAAAAAAGAGCGCGACAAAGGCAAAATCATATTCAAGCAAGTCTATTCCGCAACCGTTGAAAACGAAGACGAAACGGTATTTTGCAAAGACGGTGAAATGCTTAAAAAAGACAAAGGCATTTACAAAATCTCATTCAAGCGCACGCGTTGCGACTTTTGCGTGATAGAGAAATTTTGATAAAAACACGCGTTAAATTTTCTCGCAATCGTCTCGCAACACGACCGAAAATCAACGCTAAAATCAATCGAATTTTTGTTGCACTCTGCCAAAAAACGGAAACCGTCCGCGCAACGACGATTTGACAAAGCAGTCTACGTTTTTCTTTGAGTAGTCAATAATCGTCAATCGTTCTCAACGAAAAAAGAAACGGTACGAAGGTCGCTTCTTTCTCGATTTTATTACAATTTAGAGCACTTTTTAGAATACTATTACAAAAAAATGCGTTTTTTAGAGTGGTTTTGCGTCGTTTTTATTCGTTTAGCACGAGTTTTACCACGTCGCAAGGTTTTTGCAAAATATACGTGGCGTTGTGCTCTACGAACTCTTTTTCGTTTCCGTAGCCGTACAAAACCGCGGCGCAATCTATTCCGCATATACTTGCGCCGTCAATATCGTACTTTCTGTCCCCCACCATAAGCACCTTGCTTTTGTCTTGGACTTTCAAGTTTTCAAGCACGCTTGCGATAACGTCGCACTTTGCTTCTTTGCTGGTATCGCTCGACGCACCGCCTACGTAATCGAAGTATTTTTCAAGCCCGAAACCTTTCATTATCATATTCGTAAATTTGATAGGTTTTGACGTTGCGACGGCAAGTTTTTTTCCCGCGTTTTTGAGCGAAGAAAGCATATCCTCTACACCGTCGTAAACCTCGTTGTGTTGCCAACCGTACCTTTCGTATTCACCTCGATACAAGCCTATCAATTTTTCTATCGTGGGCATATCGAGCCCCAAGAACTCGTGCATCGAAACACGGAACGGCGGTCCTATCATTTTGTCAAGGACGGCGTTTGTGTAAGGTATGTTTTCGTGGTCAAGAGCGTAGCGTATGCACTCTTGAATCCCCACCTTGCTATCCGTCAGCGTTCCGTCCAAATCAAACAGTATATAATCGTAGTTTTTCATATCGTCCTTTTGCAAATTCTCTTTTGCGTATTTGTGTTATTCGTGTTAATTTCGTTATTGCGTTTATAGTCGTTCATTCAATTCGTCTTCAACGTTTTATAGTCAAGATACGACGTTTTGATATTTGATGATATCTCACATCGTCAAACCGTTCAAAGCAAATTGATCGTATTTTCTATTATAGTTTAGATAAACCGCCCTATTTTGTCAATCCATTCACCCTCGCAAAGATAGGATATCTGGATATCTATCACGCTTTTTGCGCCTCTGTCACCCTTTTGATATGCCGTGGCGTTGGCTTTAGCGTACGCAATAAGTACGCTTGCGGTAAAATATGGATTGCTTTGCGCTTTTAGCGACAATTCGAGATTGCACTTTTCACCGCATATTTCACCGCTTGCGAGCACGAAACCGCCGTGCGGGGACTTGCTATGCTCTTTTTCAAACTCTTCTTTGCTTATAAAATGCACGTTCGTATCGTAAGGCGCAAAATAATCGGGCATATTTTTGATTTTATCCTCAATAACCGCCTTATTCGCGCCCTCTTTTGCCACGACGTAGCAATCACGCAAGTGTTTATCTCTTACGCTCAAAAGTTGTCCGCGCCCCTCTCTTGCCTCTTTCAAGGCGTTTTCTTTGGGCACGGTGTACTGTTTTGCAAGCAAAACGCCGTCGATTTTACGTATCGCTTCGCTATGTCCTTGCGAAACGCCCTTTCCCCAAAACGTTTGCACGTCGCAATTGGAAATAACCGACGAAAACAAGGCTCTACACAGCGAAAACAATCCCGGGTCCCAACCTATACCGAAATAACACAATCTACCGTTATCCACCGCAATAGAATTGAGTTTTTGCGCGTATTCCGACATTTTGGAGTGCGTATCGAAACTGTCAACCGTGTTGAAATCCTTTGCAAGCGCAAGCGCGGTGCTAGTCAAATCAAACGCAGAGCCTACGCACAGCAACAAAACGTCTATTTTACCTTTGAACTTCGGCAAATCGCTTGCCGAGTACACCTTATTACACGCCGTTTGCACTTCGCTCGGATTGCGCCTCGTAAAGACGCCTACGACGTTTATATCTCTGTCTTCGAGCGCGATTTTTTCGCACGCTTTGCCGACGTTGCCGTATCCAACTATGCCGATATTTATCATTTTCACCTCAATTTTGCGACGAATTTGCCGTATAGTGACATAATTCCTCACGCTTTTGCGCGCAGAAGGCATAATATGCAATGAGTCGCAATCTTTTATTTTCGCAGTCAAAATATGCATAAACGACGAGATTGTTGACAATAATCTTTGCGAGTATGGAAATGGTCAAAAGAGGCGATTTATATTATGCGGATTTAAGTCCCGTCGTGGGAAGCGAACAAGGCGGAGTGCGCCCCGTTCTCATAGTACAAAACAACGTCGGCAACAAGTATAGCCCGACGATAATTGCGGCGGCAATCACGTCGCAACTCGACAAGGCAAAACTGCCCACTCACATTGTGTTGCCCGCGGGCGTATACGGACTTCCCAAGGACTCCGTCGTACTGTTGGAGCAAATCCGCACTCTCGACAAACGCCGTCTCAAAGAAAAAATCGGAGAACTCCCCGTAAATATGATGTCGCGTGTCAACGAAGCGTTGCTCGTATCCCTCGGTTTTTTCGAGACTTAAAATTGATTTTGATATAATTAGATACTTGAAAAATCAAAATCTCGCAAGTTTTGCGAGATTTATAATTGTAAAGATAAATTGATTATTCGTTTGAAGAAAAGTTTTTGATTTGGTAACGGTTACTCTTCTTCAAAGACGTCAAAAAGATTCGTCATTACCTTGTTTATAATGCGCCAATCGAAACCTTTTTGATATAAATGCGCGGCAACTTTTTGTGCGCCCGATTTGTCGTCGATTTTCTTTTGTTTTACGTATTTTTGCGCCATTTTGGTTGCGCTTTCGATTTGATAATCGTCGTCGAGATTGTCAAGAAGAATATTGTCAACGAGTTTCTTGTCAACGCCTTTTTCGTTTACGAGTTTGTAAGCGATTTTCTTTGCGCCGTAACGATTTTTATTGAAAAGCAAAAACGTGCGCACGTACTCGGCGTCGTCGATATACTTGTATTTTTTGGCTCTTTCGAGTGCATATTCCACTTCGTTTTTGTGATATCCTTTGTCGTAGAGCTTGTTTTTGCACTCTTGCTCGGAGCGCGCGGAAAGCGCAAGGTATTTCACCAATGCGTCGTACGCTTTTTGCGCTCTTTCCTCGTCAAGCGGATATACTATTTCTTCTTCTGCCATAACTATGCCGTTTTGTCTTTTCAATCGAAATCACGTGATTTCGCGCAGCTAAACGCACTTATACTCTTTGTTGCCCGTCACTTTGAGGTCGGCTTTACCACCAGAGAGCTCTCTAACGCTTGCCACGAAAGCGTCCGCGTCGTCTTCGGGTACGAATACTTTGCAATCGACGTCTTGTCCGTATTCCACGCCGTCAACGACGACACCGCTTTTGCGGATAAACTTATCGAGCACTGCAAAAGTGGGATAATCGGCGTTTATCTCAATCTCCGCGCATTGCACTTTTTGCGAGATTTTGCCCGCCTTTACGCCCTTGCTTGCAGTGTCTGAGTACGCGCCTGCGAGACCGCCCGCACCGAGTTTTATTCCTCCGAAGTATCTCGTCACCACGATCGCGCTTTTGACGATATTTTGCTTGCGCAAAACGTCGAGAATAGGTTGTCCCGCCGTACCCGAGGGCTCTCCGTCGTCGCTGAATCTCGTCATATTGCCGAGTTCGTCTCCCACGTACGCGTAGCAATTGTGCGTTGCGTCGGGATATTTTTTGCGCACGCTTTTGACAAATTCTTCCGCTTCTTCGGCATTTACTTCGCCTTTGACGGTAGCAATGAAAATCGAGCGTTTAATCTCGATTTTCACTTCGTATTCACCGTCTATATAGCGATAAGATTTCACTCTACGGTAACCTTGTAGAAATTCTTTTTGCCCTTTTGCAAAACGAAACCGTTTGCAAGTTGGCTATCGGTGACTTGCGCCATAATGTCCGTCACTTTTTGATTGTCAACGGAGATACCACCGCCTTGAATAAGGCGTTTTGCTTCACCCTTGGACGGGACTTTTGCAACCGCGACGAGAATATCCGCAACGGACGTCATACCTTGCGGTATGGTTGCCGTGGGCATATTGTCGCTGTCACCCGAGAACGCCGCGCGCGCCTTGGCGAGTGCGTCTTCCGCCTCTTTTTCACCGTGCACCATCTTGGTGAGTTCGTATGCAAGACGCTCTTTTGCCTTGTTCATACGCTCGTCGTTGTATTTGGTGAGCTCTGCAATCTCGTCAAGAGGCACGAAGGTGAGGAATCTGAACACCTTCTCAACGTCCGCGTCCGCGATATTACGCCAGTATTGGAAGAAATCGTACGGAGCGGTCTTGTTGGGATCGAGCCACACTGCGCCCTTTGCCGTCTTGCCCATCTTGATGCCCTCGGACGTCGTGAGCAAGCCGAAAGTGATTGCAAAAGCGTCTTTTTGCTCTTTTCTGCGGATAAGGTCCGCGCCCGCAAGCATATTGGACCATTGGTCGTCTCCGCCGCATTGCAATACGCAACCGTATTTGCGGTTGAGCACCAAAAAGTCGTAAGATTGCATAAGCATATAGTTGAATTCAAGGAAGGTCAAGCCCTTTTCGAGGCGTTGCTTGTAGCACTCCGCCGTGAGCATACGGTTGACCGAGAAGTTTGCGCCGACCTCACGCAAAAAGTCGATATAATTGAGGTCGAGAAGCCAATCGGCGTTGTTGACGAGAATTGCCGCGTTTTCACCCTCAAAACGCACGAATTTTGCCATTTGCTTTTTGAAGCAATCAACGTTGTGTTGAATGGTCTCTTTGGTCATCATTGAGCGCATATCCGTACGACCGGACGGGTCACCTACCATTGCCGTGCCACCGCCGATAAGGATAATCGGACGATGTCCCGCGTCTTGCAAACGCTTTGCAACGATCATTTGCATAAAATGACCTACGTGAAGGCTGTCCGCCGTTGGATCGAAGCCGATGTAGAAGGATTGAGGACCTTCGTCCAACAATTTTTTGAGGTCGTCCTCAAACACCACTTGTTTTACAAGTCCGCGCTCGCGGAGTTGATCGATAACGTTTTGTGACATAATACTATTCCTATAAAAGATATTTTATATATAGCAAATTGTATCACCGCCCCGCGCTTTTGGCAACATCTTTTTGCTTTTGTAGACTTCAATCGGTCAAAGACTGTCTCAGTAAGCGGTAAAACGTCGTTTTTGCACGCAACCGCACGCCGTAAGTCGCAAAAATCCGCAATTGACATATATATATGCTACGTTTATAATTGATTTATCAAAATGAGAGAGATTGAAATGTATTACTTGCAAAACAGATGGAAAATCGAAGGCAAGCAACTCGTATATTACGGGTTGCGCAACGAACTTTTCAAAAACAAGACAAAAATCACTCAAAAACAACTCGATATCGTCAAAAAATTGCCTTGCGATTTGAATTGCGAAGAGCTTAAAACGCTAAAAACTCTCGTCGGAGAGCAAATCGTAGACGAAAAGCATTTGCGAAAAACGCCCAAAAGCCTCGACAAAGCAACGTTTTGCACCGACTGCGTTGCAAACGATTTTATAATACCCGGTCTCGAATTTGACGAAAACGGCAAATGCCCTATGTGTCAAACCGCGGAAAAAACCAAAAATCTAAAAAGCGTTTTGCCGATCATCGACGAAATTCCGCGCTCGAAGAAATCGAGATTTGACGTTGCGGTCTTCTACACGGGAGGAAAAGACTCGACTTTTCTGCTCTACTATCTCGCAAAAGTCAAAAAATTGCGCGTGCTTGCGTTAACGTGGGAAATTCCTTATATATCAGACGGTGCGAAGCAAAGCATAGAAAACGCCAAAAAGCACTTTGAAACGGTGGAATTTATCACTCGCAAAGTGAGCAACGCCGACTTGAAAAAGTTTTATTCCAAACTATACGAACTTGCGGGCAACACTTGTGCGTGTCCGTCGCTTGCCTACGTTTTGTTCTATCCCGAAATGGTCGACAACAAAATCCCCTACTTTATTGCGGGAAACGAACCCGTGCAAATGCTCGGGCTATATTACAACCATATGGCGCCCGAGATTGCTTACAAGTTTGCAAAAATGCCGTTTTTGACGTTTTTGTATAATCTAACGAGGGTTTTCACGTTGCACGCACCTCTCAAACAAGGTCAAATCCAATCTCTTATGACCGTAAAACAACTTGCGTACGGCAATCCTCTCGTAAAAATCAGCGGATATCAAAACGAACTCGTCACCAACGTCACCAAAGCGATACGAGATGTCCCCGAGTTTTTACCGCCGTTGAAGAGAGCTATCAGACGCTCCTCGCATACGGGTGACGTGCCCGCCTTCGTACACCTCGATTTTGACGAAATTTGCGGTGGAAAATACGACTGGAATAAAGTCAAAGATACGCTCGTAAAAGAATGTGGTTGGATTGCGCCCGACGAAAGCGAAAAGGCGTTGCATACGAGTTGCAAAATCGAAAGGTGCAAAGACCGCTCGCAATTTATCCGCTTTTACAATTGCCAAAGCAAGACCATACCGTTCTCCGCTCTCGAAATATCGCTCGCAAGCAAGAATTGCGGAAGAACGAGAGAAGAAACTATTGCGGAGATGAAAAACGCGCTTGGCTTTACCCTCGAAGAATTGCTCGAGTGTCGCTACGTTCACGAATACCTTGACGAAAAATGACGACGGTATATTATTTCAGCGGTAGCGGAAAATCAAAGGAAGTTGCGACGTTCGTTGCAAACGAATTGAGTTTTCCGCTCAAAGAAATATCCGAAAACGAGCACGAGCGCCAAGACGTGGCAGTCGTGGTTTTCCCCGTGTATTGCCAAAATATTCCCCAGCCCGTATATAACTTTTTGAAGAAACTCAACGCCGAGAAAATCGTACTTATTGCCACTTACGGCAGAATATCGCACGGCAACGTTCTCAAAGAATGTGAACGAGTGTTAAAAGGCAAGATTATTGCCGCCGCATACCTACCTTGCAATCACTCGTATTTGAGCGACAAATGCGACTTTTCAAAAGACGATTTGAAACCGATTATTGCAAAGATCAAGCAATCTAACCAATCGGATTGCGTAAAAATACCGAAATCTGAAAAGAGCGTTTTTGCAGACTTTTTCCCCACCTTGCGCAGTCGTATATGTGTAAAAACCTCAAAAACGAGCGACTGCACGAATTGCGGAAAATGCGACGGCGTATGCCCTATCGGAGCAATGAAAAACGGCAAGCCGAACGATAAATGTATACGATGTCTCAAATGCGTAAAAAATTGTCCTAATCACGTATTGACGGTCAAATACGGGCGCACGCTTACGCATTACCTAAAAAGGCGTTACGACCCAAACCGAAAAGCCGAAATATTCGTTTGAAATTCATTTTGGCAAATACGGAAGAACGATACGAAATAATCGTATTTTTGCAATAGACGACGAGATTTTTTTCGTATTTTCTTGATAAAACTTTATCTATATGATAAAATAACTTAAACAATAAATATATAACACTCTATATGGAGGCAATTATCTATGCAATATTCAAGTGAAGTTGAAAAAATGTGTTGCGTTGCTAAGGGTCCCAACCACGGTCCCGCACCGATCCCCGAAGAGGGCAAATGGGTGCAAGCAAGAGAAATCAAGGACATCAGCGGTCTTACCCACGGTGTCGGCTGGTGCGCTCCTCAACAAGGCGCGTGCAAACTTACGCTCAACGTTAAAGACGGCGTTATCCAAGAGGCTCTTGTGGAAACCATCGGCTGCTCCGGTATGACTCACTCTGCGGCTATGGCAGCGGAAATTCTCACCGGCAAAACCATTCTCGAAGCGCTCAACACCGACCTCGTATGCGATGCAATCAACACCGCTATGCGTGAACTTTTCTTGCAAATCGTATATGGCAGAACGCAATCCGCATTCTCCGAAGGCGGTCTCGTTATCGGTGCGGGTCTCGAAGACCTCGGCAAAGGTCATCGTAGCCAAATCGGTACGATGTACTCCACCGTTTCCAAAGGACCTCGCTATCTCGAAATGGCAGAAGGCTACGTCACCAAAATCGCTCTCGACGCAAACGACGAGATAATCGGTTATCAATTCTGCAAGCTCGGCGTGTTGATGGAAATGATCAAGAAAGGCGTCGACGCAAACGAAGCAGTGGCAAAATGCACGGGTACTTACGGCAGATTCAAAGCCGAAGACGGTGCTGTCAAGTGGATTGATCCGCGTCAAGAATAATCGGAGGACGAAACAATGAGTGTAACATTTGAAGGTTATGAAAGAAGAATAGACAAAATCAACGGCGTTCTTGCTCAATACGGCATCAAGGACCTCGAAGAAGCAAGAGATCTTTGCCTCTCCAAGGGCGTTGACTGCAACGCAATCGTCAAAGGTATCCAACCTATCTGCTTTGAAAACGCAGTGTGGGCATACACCGTGGGTTGCGCAATCGCAATCAAGAAAAATTGCGTAAATGCGGCAGACGCGGCAGAAGCTATCGGTGAAGGTTTGCAATCGTTCTGCATTCCCGGCTCCGTTGCAGAGCAACGTAAAGTCGGTCTCGGACACGGCAACCTCGCTGCAATGCTCCTCAGAGAAAGCACCAAGTGCTTCGCGTTCCTCGCAGGTCACGAATCTTTTGCTGCGGCAGAAGGCGCAATCGGCATTGCAAGAACTGCAAACAAAGTCAGAAAAACTCCGCTCAAAGTCATTCTCAACGGTCTCGGCAAAGACGCGGCGTTCATCATCTCACGTATCAACGGCTTCACTTACGTTCAAACCAAGATGAACTACTTCACCGGTGAAGTTGAAGTTGTCAAAGAGACTCCCTACTCCAACGGCGAGCGCGCAGCAGTCAGAGTTTACGGTGCTGACGACGTCACCGAAGGCGTTGCGATTATGCGCCTCGAAGACGTTGACGTGTCCATCACGGGCAACTCCACCAACCCCACTCGTTTCCAACACCCCGTCGCGGGCACTTACAAGAAATGGTGCGTTGACAACGGCAAGAAATACTTCTCCGTCGCATCAGGCGGTGGCACGGGCCGTACGCTTCACCCCGACAATATGGCAGCGGGTCCAGCATCTTACGGTATGACCGATACGATGGGCAGAATGCACTCCGACGCACAATTTGCTGGTTCTTCATCAGTCCCCGCACACGTCGAAATGATGGGCTTGATCGGTATGGGCAACAA
>ERZ808278.143-NODE-143-length-58655-cov-4.826382_pt1 | contig 58655 bp, 46 predicted proteins | sample MGYA00521239_ERZ808278 | MGnify/ENA primary metagenome ERZ808278 (study PRJEB31516, sample SAMN03275600) | gut metagenome | biome: mammalia-associated habitat; material: feces | host: Papio cynocephalus | place: Kenya | collected 2012-07-17 ... | reverse complement strand
ACTGATTATAAGAACCAAGATCAACGAACATGTTGAATCCTTTATACTTATCAAGTTTATTAAACATGTATTTCATCTGTGGGCATTTCTGTTTTACGGTCTGATAAAAATTCATTAATTCTTTATTGTTTCTGATTCTATCTTTAAACAGAATACGTTTAAACTGAGTATTATAAGATTTATCTTCAAGGATGATTCCTAAGTTAGAAGCAATCTCTGCTCCTTCAGCAAAATCGTATAATGGTACATCTGCTGATCTATCTACATAATAGAGCCGTACATCAGATTTAAATGCCATATTTGCTTGAACAATGGTTGTCTTAGAAGCATTTTGTTTGATAAATTTAATATAATTCTCCTTAGATGCTTTCTTTTTATAAGTATACATAGCAAGAACAGGGTCTTTTAAATCTTTATTAAAAGGCCAACCCAACCATGCTTTTTTATCTGTACAATATTTCTCGGCTAAACCAGATTCTACAAATGCTGTTGCTAAGCAAAGAGAATCATTAATTCCTGGATACATATCTTTAAGTATCCAGATCCATCCAGCAAATTTGCAATAGATTTCGTATTCAAAGAAATGAGATTCATTAAAATATTGCTTTGGTAAAATACTTATATATGAAGATACATCATAATTCCAGTTATCTTCAATCTTAATTTTTATTTTTTCTGGGCATTTTTCATCGAATGCTTTGTATATTTTATCAAAGAAACTAGAATTTAAAATATCTTTAATTTCTTTATGCTGAGAACTCCATCCTGTGATAGAAACTTTAGGATTCTTCTCATCATATAAAGTTGTCTCAGTAATTAACTCTTCTTCCGGGAATTCTTCAAAACCATTCTCGTGATTAATATAATACATAACTGCTCGCTCTGTATAATACCCACGAAAATATCTTGGAGTGAGCATATTATTTTTCATTATGTCTAATAATCCATCTACCTGTTTTGGAGAAAGAATATAGGCCATTGATCCGTGCTTCTTATCTTTGTCGTTTATAGGGAGTAAAACTCTACGCCTATATAGTTTCATGTCTTGTAATTCGTCCAAGAAATACATAGATATTCCTCCTCTTTCTATCAATTAATATACTGTTCTGGTGGTATCTGGTTAAATTATACACACCTAGTAACCATATTGTAATGACAGGAGGATGGTAGTATGTCATCAAAGAAACCAGATTACACCGATGTAAAAAATAATTTTATAGAGTCTTTACTAAGTATGGATAGGGAACAAATATCCGACTTTGTAGCTCAGAAAGGAAAGGAACCAAAAAGAACTAAACCTATTGTATGCTTAAATCTAAATCAAAAAGAATCAAAATAACCAAAAAATAAACAATTACACAAAATTATATTTTTCAAGGAGGAATAAAAATGGCAATTGAAGTTAAAGAGTTAATGAAAGAGATCAAAGAATCAAGAAAACAGACATCTGCTTCTCAGAAAGATGAAGTTAGAGTTATGCAGGCTATGTTAAATGATACAACTTATGAAGTTGGTGTATATACCAATAAAGGTAAAGTTGATACCTATAATCCTGCTAAAGATTTCAGAACAATGCAGGCTAATATCTTTAGTTCTGCTGCTAAAACAACTAAAGCAGAAGCTGCTGAGCTTATTGCTAAATATGAAGTAACTAAATCTGATGCAACTACTATGGTTAATGTATCTAAAGAGTTCATTAACACATACCTTAGCTGCGGAAGAAAACTTCCTCTTGGTGGAAGAGAAGATAGCAATTTCTCCTTATCTGTTAAAGATACACCTAAGACTGAGAAAGTTTATCAGAGAAGAACAGTTGCAGATGACGGAACAGTTTCATGGGTTCCAGGATCTAAAATTATTCCTGCTCATAAGACTCTTAAAGCTAAATCTTCTTGCCCAAGTTGGGTTGAATAATATAAGCAAAAATCCCCCTCTACCTGATGGCAGAGGGGCTTCTTTTGTCCTTAAATCGTGTATTCCCGAACATAAAGTAAGAAATATTTTCGAAAATATTATTGGAAAGGAGTAACTGACAATGGCCAAAAGTAGTTACCTTTCGAATGTGCTTAAATCAATTAAGTATGCTACAATAGACACTGTTGCAGAGATGAATCCTGTAATTGTAGAGCAATATTCAAGCGCTAAAGATTTCATTCAGGAGACTATGGATGAAATCAAAGAAAAAGCTTCAGATAAAAACCCAGCTGCTTCTATTAAGGGTACCATATCAAAAACATATAGAAACTTAAAAGAAGATTTAGCTAGTGGTAATTTTTATAATAAGACACGTATTGAAGAAGAAGAAAATAAAGCTATGGAGAAAGTCTTTGGTATAGACTTTAGTAATTTTGATTCGTTAGACGACGCATTTAATGAGAATGATAGTTCTGACGATGGCTTTGATATGGATTCATTTGGGGATTTCGACTCCGATTCTGATGATGAGGTTTCATCATCAGACAAATATACTGCAAACATGATGGCGTTTGCTATGGGAAAAACAACAAATGCTATTAAGAAATCTAATTCAAGATCAACAAGAGCTATCGGTGGACTTATGGTAGAAACTTCCAAATTTAATGCAGATGTTATAATGGCATCTACAGAAAGAATGGTTACCGGAATAAGCGCTGCTAGTGGTATTGTTCATAATGATTTAACTGCAATGAATGCAAACTTAGGAAAAGTTGTAGAGTTTACTAATGATGCTTTACGCACTCATATTCAAAATTCAACAACATTTTTTGAGACTCAAAAACAACAGATGCAAGAACAGACCGATTTACTTAAAGAGATCAGAGATATGCAAGCTGAAATTAAAAATGGTAAGCAAAAAGCTGATGACGACAAAGTAAATATATCGGATTTATTTGGATCCGAAGGTTCCTTAGATTTTTCTGCATATAAAAAATATATAAAGCAAAATAAGGGTGGATTAGAAAACACCGAATTCGGTATGTTAACAATGATACCGCAATTTGCACCTTTACTTATGGCTGGAATAACAGGATCCCCATTATCTGTTCCTATGAAAGCCATGATTAAGAAAGCTATACCAAATGCTGTAAAAGATGCGTTTGAATCTATCAATGATACCATTATGGGATCAATTTCTACTGCATTGATAAATTTAACTCAAGCTAAGAGTGGTAAAAACGGAGGATTCTTCCAGTTCTTGGGAGATATGTTTGGATTAACAGTACCAGATTTAAAAATGGATTTATCCAAGTACAATAAAGATGCTATGCAATGGAATGGTAAAGATCATAAAGCATTAACTGAAGTAATACCTACTTGGTTAAGTAAAATATATAGTGGTATTACTGGAAAAGAAGAACAACGTTTTGATTACGAAAAAGGAAAGTTTATGTCGGCGTCGCAGATAAAGAAAAAATATGATAATTCATATAACGCTGCGGTAGCAGATGCAAATTATTCTATAAATGAAGAATTAGAGAAGAATATAGATAAAATACGATTCTCAAATGATAAAGATAAGAAAGATATTTTAGCTGCAATAGATAAGATTGAGAAATACAATTTCAAAAAGATGAAAAACTTCAATCCAAATAGTAAACGTGCTGAAGATTTGGATCCAAGAACTTATGGTATAGAAGGTCCCAATGCGGACAAAATAATGCAAGTTGTACGAGTCTTGTATAAGAATGTGGATAAACGAGTACAATTACGAGGATCTAATGAATTATTGAATGCTATATCTTCCTATAATGAAGATATACGAGATTCAGAAACTGCAGGGGATAGTGTATATAACGCATTGTTCAACGGCTCTATGGATGAATCCAAATTAATGGATACTCCTATTATGGCCAGTGCGAAGCGATTAGATACTACAAACTCTCTCCTTGAAGATATATTACATGCTATAAATAATCCTGGTCAAAAAACAACTACAACTACCGTTAAAAGTAACACTAGTACAGTATCTAGTAGTAGTAACAATTCTACATCAAAAACTACAACTAATATTGATGGAACTAAAAAGAAGGTTGATCCAAATAGTTTTGATATAGATACAGATGATCCTGAGAAAATAAATAAGATGCTTGAAGAAGCAGAGCCTGAAGAAATAACTGAAACTTATATTAGTCAGATTCAAAAAGCTGATCGTGCTTCTGAAAAGTTAAAAGCATTCTTTAATGGTTTTGCATTACTTACAAAGAAACCAGCAGAATTCTTAAAGAATACTATAAATACAGTTGATGTTTATGCTTACGATTTATTCTTTGGCAATGGTGAAGAAGATGTACATAGCATATCTCAAAAACTTGCTAAAGGATTTGATGATGTATTTGCTAAGATAAAAGAAAAAACAAGTAGCACCTTTAAAGCTATAAAAGATGAGTTAGCTAAAGAAGGTGGAACTACAGCAAACGGTATATTTAAAGCACTTTTTGGAATTGATATGGATCAATTTTCAAAAGACTTTAAACGTGCAATGTTTGGTGATGAAAATAAACCATTTTTTCAAGGTATGGGCGAAACTATACGAAAAGGTTTTGGAGAAATCGTAGATGATATCTTTGGGCCTGTTAAAAAATACTTTGGAAAAAATAAAGATAAAGATGCGGACTTGCTTGGTGATCTTAAAAAAGCAGCTGCAGGTGGAGTAGATAAACTTTCAGAGAAATATGCAGATAGTAAGAAACAGCAAAAAGAAAAAGAAGAAATTGCTAAGAATATTGCTGAAGGAAATTTTGAAGGTGGTATTGTTGGTACAGGTTCTACTATCGGTAAAATGAAAAAAGAAGAAAAGAAAAATAAGAAATCTAAATACCCTATTCAAAATGCGGCTGCTGGATTAAAAGTTACCAAAACTGGTTTAGTTGCCGTATCTGAAGGTGAAAGAATTGTTCCTAACTACATGGATGAAGCATCTATAGCCGGAAGACAAATTAAAGAGAACTCTGCTATAAATAAATTCAGGCATGCAATGGGATTAGGCGACGTTGAAATTGAATCTTTTGCTAAAGGTGGAAAACGGCAGCAAAAGAAAAATGCTAAGAAAGCTGCTAATAGTGGAGGTATTCAATACAGTCCTGATATGTCTTATAAGCAGTTTAATAAATTCTATAATACACTTTTAAGCGAAGAAGAAAAACAAGAGTATAGAGCAAGATTTGCTAAAGATTATGCTAATCGCCTTGTGGAAAGTGCAAAACAAAAAGGGGCAAAAACAGCACAAGATGCAATTAATATGGCTCAAAGCGCTATAGATTCTGCAGCTAAAAAGAATCCAGCTTTGGCCGATGCTATTAAAGACCAAGTTAGTGTTGTGGCAAAAAGCACATTTGTTAGTAATTTAAGAAAAGGATTAAGAGCTACAAAAGGCTATGTTGGCCAACTTAAAGATGAAGCTGTCAATGCAGGTAAAGCTGCTAAAGAAGCTTTCTTTTCTGATGAAGACGAATTAACTAAATCTGTTAAGTATTTAGCTGAAAGATTTGCTGTTGGCAAAGAAGCTAAAGAAGCTGCAGGTGATGTTGCTAAAAACTGGAAAAACTATTTGCCTAAATCATTAGCTGGTGCTGGTATAGGAGCTGGTTTATCTGTATTATTTGGATTAGCTGGAGGTCCTTTACTTGGTGCAGCTGTTGGTGCTGCTACTGCATTAACTTCGAAATCAAATGCAGTTCAAAAATTACTTTTTGGAGAAAAAGAAGTAGATGAAGAAGGAAACGTAACAGGTAGAAAAGGTAATCTGTTCTCTAAGCAGATTTCTACAGCAGTTCAAAAATATGCTCCTGATATGGCTAAATCTGGTGCATTAGGCGGATTGATTGCTAGTCTTCCGTTTATGCCAGGTGGTCCTGTAACAGGTATTATGGTTGGTTCTGCTATCGGATTTGCTAAGAATAATGAACAGATCAAAAATACATTATTTGGAGAAGATTCAATCTTAAAAAATGCTCCGCAAATTCTTAAACAAAAACTCCCTAAGATGGGATTAGGTGCACTAACAGGTGCTTTAATGGGACCGTTTGGTTTAACTACAAACCTTATGGTTGGTTCTGCTCTTGGATTTGCATCTGATAATGAAAAATTTAGAGGATTATTGTTAGGAACAAAAGGCATTGATGGTAAATATGGTGGCGGACTTATAGGATTTATTAAAAATTCTTTATCAGTTCCAGTAAAGGGTCTTGGTGACCTTATTGATGAAACTAGAGAATTCTTTAATAAAGAAATTTTTGAGCCATTAAAAAGAGCCGGAAAAGTATTATTTAGGCAATTTGAAAATATATTCTATTGGATTGGTGATAAGGTAGCTGATACATTTACAACACATGTATGGAAACCTATCGGAAATCTTATAGCAATTAAACTTATTCAGCCATTGGAGAAAGTTGCTGGTTTTCTGTTTAAACTTCCTAAATTCTTAGGAAAGAATATGATCAAAATAGCAATGTCTCCTATTAAAATGATATCAGACAGATTAGAAGCTCGTCAGTTGAGTAAAGTTGGTGGAGCTGGAGGAACAGCACAAGATCGTATTCTTCAAAGACAGCAAATGCTTGGAAGATATGAAGAGAATGCAACAAGAAAAAGACGTGGACCTCTCAAAGGAGTTAGACAAGCGAGAGCTCAATGGAAATATGATAGATTACAAAATAGATTAAATAATTCTGAAGCTAATTTACAAGATCAGTTTATGGCTAGTTCTGATATGGATCGTGATCAATTAGAACAAATGCTGCTAGTTAATGAAACATTAGGAAAACTCGGAAAAGACGGAGATAATAAAAAAGCTATAAGTAGATATGCAAAAGCTACATTATCCCATACAAATTTAAATGAGATATTAAATAGCCATGTGGCAAGAAAACAACTTTCAGAAAAACAACGTAAATTTATTATTGAAGAAGTATCTCAAGGTAGATATCAGGAAGCAGTAAAGAATGTTGCAAATTATACTCCTATGCTTACTGTTGAAAATAGACTTGCGTTATGTAAGAAAATTAAAGAAGTTGCAGAAAAAGTTAAAAAAGGTATAGAAATTGCTAGTAATGCACGCGCAGTTAAAGAGGAATGGAAAGAGAAATATGGTATAAGTATTGGTGGGGCTGCTCAGCGGCGCCAAATCAAAAGACAACTTGAATCTATGGATTTAAAAGGTGATGTTGTAGAAAATCCAGAAAAAATTACAGAAGGATTAACACCTGAAACTACTAGTGAAAAATTCTTATTTGGAATTTCTAAAGATGTACATACTATAGCGGAAGCATTTTATAAAAAGCATGATGATGCAGTAGCAAGAAATGCAGCCGCAGCTCAACTTAATCCAGAAATACTTAATGGACTTGGTGAAGAATTAACACCTATAGATAGTAATGCTGGAATTATTATAATGAACCGTGAAGAAAAAGAAAAGAAAGATCAAGAGAAATACCAGTATACTGAAGATGGTATGGTTAAAATGAAAACAAATGATCAAGGTGAATTAATTCCTGATGAGCAAGATTCTCAAACTAGAGAAACTTTAAAAAGAAGAGATGAACAAGATGAAACACAAAAAGGTATTCTCAAGAAACTTACTGGAATTGGTACTGGAATAAAAGAATTCTTTGGTAAGAAAAAAGAGAAAAAGAAAACTAATATATTTGAAAAAATTCTTTCTACACTTGGAATCGGATTTTCATTCCTTGGCGGAGGAAGTAAAATATTTGGAGCGTTAAAAGCTGTAGGAGCAGTTGCAGGTATCGGGTATATATTTGGAAAGAAAGTACAAGAGAAAGATGACAAAGGTAATCCTGTATTTGACGAATACGGTAATCCTGTATATAAATCTATAGCTAATATTATAGGATCAAAGATTGGTAAAATACTTGGTGGCGTTAAAGATTGGTGGGTTGATACAGCTTGGCCTGCAATTAAAGGATTTGCTACTGAAGAATTACTTCCTAACATTAGTGATGGCTGGAAAAATATCTGGTCAAGCCTCACGAGTTCAGAAACAAGCACAAAAGTAATTAATTGGATTACAAAAGAATTTGTTCCTAATTTTATTAAAGCATCTATTGAAGCATTGCCTGATATTCTTAAAGCAGCAACAGGAGCAGCAGCAAATGTATTAAAAGGTATATTTGGGATAAAAGATTCTTCAGAAGCAAGTGATGATGATCATTCTAAAGGACATTCGAATCCAACAGGATATAAAAACGAATCTATACCGAATAATAGCAATACTAATTCTAATGATAATAGTCAAAAAACAACTAACAATAGTTCAAATAGTGGTAATCAACCTAAAACAAATAGCAGTGGATCTAATAATAAAACAACATCTCCAAAAGTAGTATCAGGAGATATAACTACATTGCTAAAAAATTCTACTGGATATAAAAATTTAATTAATAAATCGAATTCGGATAAAATATTATCTTCTGATGATATTAAAAATAATTGGAACAATGTATATACATTGTCTGATGGTACAACTCATACGTTAGGCGAACTTTTAACTACTGATGGCTATTATATTGGATATGATGATACAAATGAACCTATATATTCACAAGATTTATTAAATAGACCATCTGTATTATATACATTTACAAACGGAGATGTAGATATAACTTTATCAGAAAAAGAGTTGCAAGAAAACACACCAAAATCAACAAAAAAAGGATTTTTAGAACGTATACCTGGAGCATTAGCTAGAACAGTATTTACAAAAGGTCAAGTATCAAATGTAGGATTGAAAGCTATGACTGTAGCAAATGCTGGATTGCATAAAGTAACTAGAAATATAGAAGGTGTATTTGGAAAAAGAATAGGAACACCTTTAAAAGCAGCCGATAAAATAGTTGAGAATGTTACGAATCTTCCTGCAACATTGGTTGAATATTCTAATAACGTAATGGCGTTAAAAGCTAAAAATAAAAATGCATCTACAAAAGAAGTTTTAGAGAAAGCAAAAAATATGACATTCCATAGCGCTGAACTTAAAGAAGCTGAAAAGAATGCTAAAAAAGCTCAGAAAAAAGCAGACAAAGCTCAAAAGAAATTAGATAAGAAAAAAGCAAAATACAATATTACAACTGATGCAGAAAATATTTCTGATGAAGATAAAAAAGTAAAAAAGAAAATAGCGAAAGCTGAACAAAAAGCAAAGAATGCTAAAGAAGTATCTGATAAAGCCACAGATATTTATAAAGATACAGAATCTAAATTTAATATTGATGGTACATCAAATGAAAAAGGATCTCAATCTGGAGTTTTGAAAAAGATAAATGAATGGCTCGATAAGCATTTAAGTAATAATAAAATACTTTCAAAATTAAAAGAAAAAATAAACAATGGCATTACAAAAATTACTAAAATTAATGATATGGGAAATGATGCACTAGAAAAATTGATTAGAAATTTTACTAAAAAAATAGTAGATTTACTTCCAGAACGAATTGGCAATTGGGTAGGTAAGCTGGGAGAAAAAATAGCAACAGCTATGGGAACAGCAGGACTTAGTTTAATTGCTGAATGTGTAGCATCGTTAATAATCGGAATGAAAAATGCTGATGCTAATATGCATGTAGAAAAACCCGAACTTCCGGAAATTATTGCATCTGGTATTATTCAAATTATCACAGATGTATTATTCTTTGGATTAATACCTGCAGATACAATGTGCCAGATAGCAATAGACGTATATGGTTTGGTATTTGATATAAGTGACTTACGTAAAAGACAAGAAGCTATGGAAGCTGTTGTAGAAAAATACAAAGATGAATCTGGAGAAGATATATCAGTATATGATTATCTTATGCAAGATAAAATAGAAACAAAAATTAATAATTTACTTCACAGTAGAGGATTAGATTGGTTAACAGGTACATTTGAAGGCGCTGTTCAATCAACAATAGGTTTAGGTCTTGGCACAATAAAGACATCTGGATACGCTGTTGGGGCTGGAGTAGGTAAATTCCTGCAATCAGTTGGCCAATCTGCATTCCAATCTTTTACTCAAGGATCTAATTTCTTTGACAATATGGGCAGCAATCTCTCCACAAATTATTCGAATTATACAGATAAACTTGGATCGTATGCATCTCAAACCGTAGATGATGTTGGAGCTGGATTTGATACAGCCAAAAAAGCTTGGATCCATACAGTTACAGGAAAAACTGCAAAAGAACAAGAAAAGGAAGAATTTGAAAAAGGCAAAGGAGAAACAGAAGAAGAAAAAGTTGCAAAAGAAAAACAAACTCAAGAACTCAAAAATGCTGGTATTATTGGTGGAAACGATGTACTTTTTGATACCAACGCTTGGCAAAAACAAGTTAGCAAAAATAATCAAGATCTTAGCAATTATAATTTATTAGATACGGTAAAATCGAATAGTGAAGAATATGTAAATTTAACTAATTCGACACAGAAAAATACAAAAAATGTATTAAATATGCTTGATGGCAGTTGGAGTTCTATAAGTAGAAAAACAACTCCATTCTTTAATTCATTATCTGATGCAATGACTGTAGCGCAAAAAGCATTATCTAAGAATATTGCTGTAGCTTTAGGATTTGCTGATGCAGATGATGATGATGTAGATTTCATTGAACTTGTTAAAAATAGAAAATACATGGATAAACGTACTCAAACCATTCAAGATAACTCTACTATAGCAAGTTTGTTTGCTGGCTATACAGGATCAAACTCAAATAGTGAAAAGAAACAAAGTGAAGCTGCACTTAAAGTTTCACAAGCTGCTAAAAATGGTACACTTAATTCTTCTAAAGACTCTGCTATTACAAGTGCTACAAAATCACTTATTAATAGTAATACTAATAAAACTTCTAATGCTAAAACTAATATCAATGTCAGGGTTTCTTCTGCTCCAGTTGCAGCAGCATTTGGATCAGGTATCAATAATAATGATATTAAAGATGAAGTACAGAATACTCCACCATCTGAAAACGAATTTGTTTCTCAGAAATATGGTAAATATGCTAATAAGACTTTTGGAATTGGAACACAAAAAGAAAAAGTATCCGATGCTGGTTGTGCACCAAGTACAGCAGTAATGGCTATTAATAGCAACTTAGGTAAGAGATCTAGATTAACTATGGAAGATGCTCTTAAACATGCTTCTGGATATATCGCAGATAACGGTGGTGTAACACCGGATTACTTTGCAGACGAGTTTAAGAGGTATGGATTTAAGACAGCATATGTACCTAAATCTGATGATAAACAGAAAGATGTAATGAAACACCAGTTGATGAATGGTAAGTCTATCGTATTAATGGGTAGAAATACTTCTAATAACTCTAAGAAGAAATCTCCATTCGGACCAAACTACCACTATGTAGTAGCTACAGGAATGAGTGGTGATGGAAAATATGTATATATCAGTGACCCGGAGGCTAAGACTCCTAACGTTAAATATTCAGTAGATGAAATCTTTAATAATACAGATCTTTCTATTATTCCGGTTGCGGCTAATGGTAGAATTGCAGATCTGGCTGGAAGACTTAAAACTAATCTTAAACAGCTTTCTGGAAAGAAGACCTCTGGTATTATCTTTGTAGGTGATTCTAGAACCGAAGGTATGAGGGATGCTATTGGTGAAAACGATAAAACTAAATTTATCTGTAAAATTGGTAAAGGATTAGATTGGCTCAAGAATACAGCATATAAACAACTTAAAGACATATGTGATAAATATCCGGATTATTACGTAGTATTTAACTTCGGTATTAATGATCTTGGAGTTGAAAGTTATATTAATTATTATAAAGATACTATAGCCAAAAATATTAAAAACAAGATAATCCATATGTCGATCAACCCGATTGACTCGGATAAAGCTAAGAAAGCAGGATATCAAGTTACAACAAGTGACATTGAAGCATTTAATAAGAGATATAAGGAATACGCTGGAAGTGCTTATTTGGATACATATACTTATCTTAAGTCTAACGGCTTTAGTGCTAGCGATGGTATCCATTATAATAACGATACTTATAAGAAGATTTATAATAAGACAGTAGATTTTATTAATGGAAATGGTGGAAAGATTACTGCAGGAGTTGCATCTGGAGCAGATTCTGTTTCTGATACGGCAAGCAGTGGAACTACTACATCATCCGGAAAACACATTAAATCCTTCTCTGATTTAATATCAGCAATTGGAAGTATTCTTTCTGGAACTTGGGGATTATCTAGTTCAGAGTCTTCTGACTTAAGTGGAAGTAGTTCATCTTCATCTTTAGATGGAACTTCTACTATTAGTACAGATGGTGTATCTGGACGTGTATCTTCGGATCCAAAAGTAGCGAAATTACAGAAGCAATTAGTTGCGCAAATGGATAGTATTAAAGGTACACTTAATTATTCTCAGTCTCAACGAGATCCTGAAACCGGAAGTGGCGACTGTTCTTCTACAGTACAGTGGGCATACCAGAAAGTTACAGGAAAGGACATCGGAAGTTGGACTGGTGCACAGAACGAAAGCAACGCAACTACATTTATTGAACAACCTCATGCACAGAGTTTCTGGGATGAGAGTAAGTTACAGCTAGGAGATATCTTATTATACGGTAACGATGCCGGTGGCCATGTTGAAATGTATCATGGAAATGGTACTACTATCGGACATGGTGGTGGAATGGGACCAAAAGTTAAAAATATTGATTATAGAACTGGTGACTGCTGGTCAGCTAAACGTCTTAATGAGTTTATGCCGAGCGGTAAAGGTACAGGATTATTTATATCTCAGAAAGATTCTAAGTATAGAAGTAAGAGAATCGGCGATGAAAGAGTTGAAGATGCTGGTTGTGCACCTGCTGTTGCAACAATGGCTATCGACAACACTAAAGAATATAATATGGATAAAGCTATTAAAGATGCCAAACAATATAAGTCACAAGGTGAAGGAGTAACAGCCGATTACTTCATTAATACCTTCAAGAAACAGGGTTATAATACAATCGTATTAACCAGCAAGAAGAAAATTATTAAAGCTCTTAAACAAGGAAACAATGCTGTTCTTATTGGACAGGATGCAAATAATAGTTCTAAGAGAAGATCACCGTTTGGACCTAACTCACATTATGTCCTTGCGACTGGAATTTCTAAAGATGAAAAGACTATTTATATCAATGATCCAGAAAATAATCAACCAAATGTAGAATATAAAACAAATACTGTATTGAATTCTGTTAAGGTAGCTATTATACCAGTACACTCTAAAGGTGGAAGATTGGATAGATATAATGAACAACTTTCCAAAGCACTAAAAAATTATAAAGGTAGAGCTACAGTTCAAAATAAGATAGTTATAGAACTTGGTAAGATGGAATCTCAAAGAGCAACGGATAAGAGAAATGGAACAAAATGGGAATATAGTACAGCAGAAGGCCAAATCTCTTCAACATTCGCTGGAGAAAGAGGAAACGGAAATAAGAAAGAGTGCCGTTGTAATGGCCCTAGACTTGTTCTTTGGGCATTACGAAAAGCAAATATGATACCATCTAATTCTAATACACTTACAGTTTCTAATGGCCGTTTAAGCGGAAAAGCTTATACAGATATTGCTAATAACTTTAGTATTGTAAATTACTCTAAGTCTGTAAAAACCCTCATGAATGATGGAACACTGCAACCTGGAGATATTGTAACATTCCAAAATAGTTCACGTATTATGATTTATGCTGGTGGTACAACATGGTACGACGGCGGAAGTATGAATTGTAAAAATGGAGAATATGTTTCTTGGAAAATTAGCAATTATTCAGATGCTACTGTAAATTACATCATTAGACAAAAGAAAGTTGCGAATAAAGGTTCTAATACTACTGGCACTAGTGGAACTGCTACTGCTGGTGTTGCTGCGGCTGCAGATACCGTTGATAATACGGATGTAACATCAAGTTCTGACAGTACATTAGACGGAACAAATGGAACTACTTCTAGTAGTGAAGATACGATTTTAGATAGATTAGTAAAATCCTTTGCATTACTTGCAGAGGGTTGGGGATTGAGTTCTGGAGAAACAGATACTTCTGTGTCCGAATCGTCAGCATCTTCTAGTAGTAGCAGTTCATCTACTACAGTTAGAGGAGATACAGTTAAAGCTAAAATTTGGAACTACTTTAAAGATAAAGGTATACCAGATAATGGTATTGCTGGTGTAATGGGTAATATTCAACAAGAGTCTGACTTTACATTAGATTCTATTGAGAGTTGTTATAAAGCAGATATACAAAAAGCATATGCTGATGATGTAAGTAGTGGAAAAATATCAAGAAGTGGATTCCTTGGTAACGCTACATATAATGGAGCAACATATGGCCCTGGCTATGGACTAGTTCAATGGACTGATGATGAACGCAAGGGTGGTATGTATGATAATACTGTTGGAAAAGGTATGCGGATTGATGATGCACAAGGTCAGTTAGACGTTCTTTGGAGTGAATTAAACAGTAGCTATTACAAGCCGAGTTTAGATGCAATTAAAGCCGGAACATCTGTGCGTTCTGCTACAGAAGCGTTTATGAATAACTACGAACGTCCAAATGCTAAATATGCAAATGCTGAAGGTAGAGTTGCAAATGCTGAAGCTATTCTCAAAGAAATGACAGGAAAAGGTTCAGGATTAAGTTCTATTGGTATCAATGGTAAAGCTGGTAAAGCGATAGCATCTATCAATACAGCTAATTCTGTAAATAAAGCTAAAGATAATGCTAGAATTAGTAAGCTTCTGAATTCTAATTCTGGATTAAGTTCTATTGGAGTAAATGGTAGAGCAGGCAATGCAATAACATCTATCAATAGAAACGGAAGTAAATCTTCTACTCCTAATTTAAGCTTCGGTGATCTTGTAGGTAAAGGTTCTGGAGTTGATCTTAGTTCAACAGTTAAATCTGTTTCTTCAAGTAAAGTGACTCGTTCTTATAGTGCTGATACTTCTTCTAGCGACGTGAATACTTTATTAGGTGCGATTATTAAGTTGCTTGCTCAAGCAGTTGATAATACAGCGTCTATTCAGAGTATTGTTGATGCAGTAGTAACTTTGGTTGATACTAAAGCTGCTAATGTAACAGACGTTGAGACTAAGAAGCAGTTATTAGATACTAAAGCTCAGATGCTTAATTTGATTAGACAGCAGAATAATGCTAGTGCAAGTACATCGTTAAGTGATTTGATTAGTGATATGGAAGCAATTACCTCTAGATAAAAGTATAGGTTGGAGTAGGAACTTCCTACTCCAACCATATATTAATATTTCCTTGAATATAGAAAGGGTGAACATAATGGCAACGAGTGTTATATTAGTTGTAAACGTAAAGAAATCAGGAAAACATAAATTATTCAAATCTCCGAATATGAAAAATGAAACTAAGCCGGAAGAAAAATATATAAAGAAAGATAAAGATTTAAATATATCAAAATCATCTGGTAAATTTTATTATATTCCAGAATTTAAAAGATGGATATTAAGAGAAGACGTAGAACAAAATAAGAAAGAAACAAAAGCAGAAGTAAAAAATAACTCCATTAAAGCTAAATTTAAAAAAGAATATCAAAAAGTAAAAGTTACTGCATACAGAACAGAGAAGACTTCAACTCCGATTGCAACTTATACACCAGGAAATAAAACATATACTATTCAACAGCAAATTAGTGGAAGAGTATATATACAACAATGGGGGCAATGGGTAAGAGCATCTTTAATTGATACTAGTACAATTACAGGTGTATCTAAAGATGAAAAGACTGCTAAAGAAAAGGTTAATGAATATACGAATACAGTTAAGAAAAGTGAATCTGCAGCTGCTAAAGCACTAACAGATTTCATTTCTACCCCTGATACCATGCAATCTAATTTACCAATTAAAACTCCTATCGGTGTATATGGAATTCCATATCAGTTTTCTGAAGATGTTGATGCTAAACTTGAAGGCACAACATTCGGGCAATATTATGCTGATAGGGTTATTTCACGTATGCCATTATTAGTTTTATCACCTGGTAAAGTAGCTTTTATGAAAAATTCTAGCGATAGTGATAGATCGACAGTTGTACAGCAATTGGTAAATAGTTTTAATGGTGCTGATAATGATTTATCTTCCTTCTTAACTGCACCTGGTAAATATTATACTTTTGAATATGATTCGAATAGTTATTGGGATTATGTAAACACAATGAATCAAGCATGTGCTACATATCTAGGAATTCAGGATGTAAAAATAAAGATAAATAACTATGAGCAAAAATTAGCATCGTTTAAATGGGAAAATGCCACCAATACAGATATAGGTGGATCTTGGCTTCAGGGTACAGAAAGATTTGTTTCTTTTTATGCAGATGCAGATTCTACTGCCGGAGAAGATTTTTCTAATACGACAACTCAATCTATGATTGCTGGTACATTAAATAAATCTTCTGATATTGGCAAAGAAATAAGATTCTTAATGGGTGAGCATGGTGTAGTAAATGATTTTGTAAATGGTGATATTATTAATCAGGCTCTTGATCAGATTGATCAGATCGCTGGTTCTATTACTGGATCAGAATCTAATATTATCAGCCAGCTTTCTAAAGAGTTTGCTGTTATTGCTACTGGTGGAAAATTAATATTCCCAGAGATTTGGGATGATAGCTCATATACAAAAGATTTTGATTGTAAGATTAAATTAAGATGTCCATGTCCTAATCCATTATGCTGGTTTTTGGATATTTGTGTACCATTGAATCATTTATTAGCGTTTACATTACCTAGAACTCCTCATGGTAATGATATTGCTGGCCAGTTATTATCGAGCGATGTAACTGCAAATGGATACTTCTCTCCATTCTTAGTAAGAGGATTCTATAAAGGAATTTCTTCTGTAGATATGGGTATAGTAACTTCTTTACGAGTTGACAAAGGTAAAGAAGGATCTTGGACAGTAGACGCATTACCTACTGAAGTAGATGTGTCTTTAACTATCAAAGATTTGTATACAGCTATGGCTATGACCCCATATAGTCAACGTAATGACTTATTAAATAATACTCAATATTTGAGCTATCTTGCTTTTAACTGTGGAGTCGCATTAAACCAGCCAGATATATATAAATCTGTTAAGTTATATGGATCTGTTTGGAATACTGATATCTATAAGAATATTATTAAAGATACTCTTACTGGTTATAATTTTTGGAGAAGAGCCAAACAAAATATTCAAAATAAGCTTACAACCTTCTGGAGAGGTAATGGATTTTGGTAAATTTCTAATTAAACTAAAACACACAAGTATAGAGAACCTATACTTGTGTGATCTTTTGTGAGGTAATTATGAGTGTAAAAAAGAATAGAAAACAAAAATCAAAAGAATACGAGCAGAAGTACGGGCATATTCCCGTTGAATATAATGAGAGATTAAGCTGGATGGTAGAGCAATACAAATTATCACCTTCTAAAATGCAAGAGATACTTATTAAGAGACAGACTATGCTAGAAAATTTATTTTTCTATGATTATAATATAATAGAATTACTAGAAGAACCAGAAGGGGCTTCTAGACCTAAAGTACGTATACTAAGACATAACTATAATAAACTAGCAAAAGCAGACCCTACAATGGTTCATATTTATGTCCCTGGTGCAGGCGATGATAGAAACTTCATGCAAAGACTTATCAATTCAAGCGAGATAGAAATGCTAGATAATTTAATATACACACCGTGCCAAATAGAGTACAATATGTTTATTAAAACACCATCATATTTTAATGCAGTAGACACTTTCTTAGCAGAAATAGGATTAATAAGAGCTCCTAAGAAACCTGACTGGGATAATGCTGGAAAGAAATACTGCGATATGTTTAATTATAATATTTGGACTGATGATGCATTAGTAATAGATGCATCTGTACATAAATATTATTCAATTCTACCAAGGGTGGAAATTAAACTTAGATACTTAAATGCATTATACAATAAAAATATGTATACTTCTATCTTAAAGAGTAAAGAGTATGAAAAAATAAATTGTCCGTTGACTTATCTTGATAGTAAAGGAGAAATTAGAAATGAGTAATGAATATTTAGATAAACTTCCAAATGATAATTTTACAATTGAAACTTCCAGAACAATCCAAGGCGCTAGATTTAAAATACGAGAAGTCTGTACACAGGCACAAGTTCAATCTTTTATTAAAACTACTTTAGAAGGTAGTGCAACTGGAATAGAAGGCATAGAGTTTGAAGATAATAATCATGATATCTGTTTAACTATGTCTGAAATTCTAGATAAAGATAAACTTGACTCTGCTGTGTATTACATAGTATCAAGATTGTGTGATCAGTACTGCATCAAAGGTGTCGCTATTAGCCAATTATATTCAATCGTATATATTGGAAATCATATTTATATTTATTTATAAGAAAAATTAATCCCTGTAGCCAAACGGTTACAGGGATATTTTTTAATTTATACTTCTAATTACATTCTCAAGATAAGCGGCATCAACTTGCTTAAGTTGGGTTGTATTAACCATTTCTAAGAATGTATACATAACTTCAGATGTATCAATGATTTTATTCATATCAAGTTTTCCGCTTTCTTGAATAAAACCAGTTCTATTATTTTCATCGGCAACAATATTTTTACCCATGTGTCTAATAATACTTTCCAGTATATTTCTTCTTCTGTTTTCTATACCGTTGATTTCTCTCTTGTACATAATTGCATATTCCTCTTTAATGTTTTCTGCAGTATCTTCATCTTTTGTTCTGATAGAGTCAATCTTATCCTTAGCTTTCTCAGCTGCAGATTCAATTTGCTCTTTATCTTTAATGTTAGATTGAACAAAGTTTTTTTCAGCATCTGCTACTCTTGTAACAATTGCTTTACACATTGGCTCGTAATTCATTGATCTAAGCTTATCATAATAAGCTCTCATTGTAGAATTATCGATTTCAAAATCGTCTTTCTTATTATCAGCAGCACCAAGAACAACTTTCTTATGAGTCTCCTCTAAGATGATAGCAAACTCATTTAAAAATAAAGTCTTCTTACAGCTTTTAAGAATATTATTTACGCCTTCTTCTTTAACGAAGTTCTCGCAACAATTCTTTCCAACAGCTTTTAACTGAGGATCAAGATTATCCGGGAGACACTGTAAAAGCATCTGATTCATTGCTTCGGCAACAAGAAATTCTTTACTTTCTGTAAGGAATTTATTATAATTATTTCTTCGTCTATCTGCTTTTTCCCTTTGCTCGGCTACCATTTTTGCATGTTCTTGATAACTAAATTTCTGCTCTTCTGCATCAACGTTCTTTATCGTATAATCATTTCCACGACTAAAATACATAGACTTTTCCTCCTCTTTCTATGCTATAAATTATTTAAATGTTACGAAATAGGCTATGCCAGGGTTATCTTAACATCTGGAGTCATATCGAGATCTGTATGAACTGTTAAGAACTCTGGAACCATATTTACATCTTGCGTTCCTGTGAGTACGTTAAAGTCTTGCCTATAAATATGCTGAACTCCAGGACCATATCCATTAAATCCTTTGAATTCAAGATACTCAATAGATTCTCTGTATTTCGTAGTAATATCTGTAATAAGGTTAGGGATATGCAAACTTGAAATATCGTTTAAATCTTCAATCGCATCCTTGATATCTTTAAGAATATAATTCTTAGTATTCTTATCTGAATTTTGCAACAACTTAAGTTCAAATTCAAGAGTAAGATTTACCCTATCAATTAACTCTGTTCCTGCTCTATCAAGAGTATAAGTTCTAGATGGGCCATAAGTATTAAAGAACTTAAAGTCAATCAAGAAATTATCTTCAAGAATATAAAGAGCATTATCAATATAAGCTTTCTTATAATTAATATTATCTACAAAGTTTGCTAAGTTGGATTCGATAGTAGTATAAGATTTTCTAATACAAGGAACTCTCATTACATGGAATCCAGCTGTAGTTGTATATATATCTTCTACTGTAATATCTGTAACCTGAGAAGAAATAATTTCGGAATAGTTTTCGTATAATTTAAGTCCACCATTTAAAGTATACATATTACATACGGTATATCCCTCTAATCCAGGAACAATATGATCAAGATCATATCGTCCAAATTCACCGTACTCATCATTAAAATCTGTACAGATATAGATCTTAACTCCAACATGAGGAGATAATAATAACTTAGATTCTTTATCAGAATTTGCTCTTTTTAATCCAGTTACATAAATTCTATTATCGTCGCTAAGTACATCTTCTGTTTGGATCTCTAATTTATATTTATAAGATTGAGAATCATCACCATAGAATTCTGTATACTTACATTCGGCATATGCATAAGGAACATCCTCTTTGCCATCATTGAAAAATACTGCAAATACCTTAAGTTTATTGGTAAGAATTTTGTTATTGGTATCGATTGTAATTAAGTCATAACCATTATCCAAGTTCTGAGTAAATGCAAACTCCATGAAATAGGAATTAGGATTATTGTTATACTCTCTATACCACTTTACGTTAGTACAGATATACTGAACCAATGCATTTTGGTTTACGTAAGTGAAATCTGTTTGAGCAACTGTATTTGCTAAAGTTAAGTAATAAGAAACATGAAGAGGATCTGCTGTAATAACCATCATGAATGGGCAAGTATAGATAAAGTTAGTTCTATCATTTGCCTCTAATTCATCTAGCTGAGCAGCGTTCTCTTCTGTACGTTTTACTACGATAGCTTTATTTGAATCAATATCTTTATACTGGATAAATACTCCAGGCTTAAGTACATACTTACGATTATCATGGGTATCAAAATCATTATAAGATAAATCTATATCAAAAGTGTTTGTTGGAACTACGTTTCCAAAATCATCTTTCATAAGCATATAAGCAAAGTAAGAGCGTTCAAATTGATTATCTACTCGTTTCTGAATAATTAATCTATTCAGATGAGTATTCATCATGTTAAAATAGTTCTCTAAGTCTTGCCAGCATGTAATACTTCCTCTGGATAATGCTTCTTTAGGAAGCATTTTTCTTAATTCGGATACAGATTTTCTATCTAATCCTCCAAGAGAGTTAGAAGCAAATCTTAATACTGTAAGAAGTTTTTTATATTTATATTTCTCAGATCCAATGATCGGGAATAATTCTTTAGTGTATTCAAAGTTTCCTTCTGCTCCTCTAGTAGTCTTTAAAATGATTTCTACCTTAGCATTAATCTTTGGCACATAAGACAAAGAGTCAAATCGAATCTTAATATGACTTTCGTCTGCATAAGAATAGTAACAGAAATCTTCTGATACATTCTCTTCTAATCCCATACCTTCAAATACAGGAGTTAAGTATCTAACTTTTTCTCCTTCAGTTACTTTGACATAGAAGTCTGCTAATTGATTATCAAATGCAAATACTACAGTTTTATTTTCAACTGCGTTATTTGTAATAGTAGTTTTAGTGATTGTGGAGTGAGTAACCTGCATTAACTGGATATAGAAAAAGATCATTTCCTTATTATTATACTTCTGCCTAAAAGGAGCTTGTAAATAAGGATTTACTATTTCACTTAACGGGTTCTTTCTGCTCATATCGTACTGAGCAGAGTATCCGACTTCATTATTTGGTAATACTGTTCTTTTGATAATCACGTCATATGGCAAATGGAATTCAAAATCTTCAATTCCAAATGCAATATCTTTATCGAGAACTAATTTATCCGAAACTGAATAATTATATAAATCTTCTTCAAAGATACCAATGATTGCAGATATTTTTGCTGGGATAGCATTAATATCTTGAATACATTGATAAATAGCATGACTAATTACATTACGCTCAAACTTTGCTCTCTGTGGAAATAATTCGTTTCCTAATTCGCCACTAGTGATAGCAGAGTTCTGTAATATAGTAGCATGAATATCTGCTAAATATCCAAAAATACCGAGTGCTAGTGTTTCTGGATCTTCTTCATCTATATACCTTTGTTCAATATCTTGTACACTACCAACAAGATCATAAATATCGGTATTTAAAATAGATTCCATTTATTTTTCACTCCTCCCTTTAAGCATACCAGTGTAATTGATATTCGTACTTCATTGTATCTGGCATTCCGGAATCGGTTGAATATCCTTGCCTTGTGATTAATGGGTATTTAGCCCAAGTTGTATTTAATCTAGGATTATATTCGGTAAATTTCTCAGGTACACTATTTGCAGCTATACCATTTTGAGCAATAAAATCTACAATGTTTAATTCACCGCTGGCAGGATCATTTTTATATTTATTTGCTACAAGAGTGTTAAACTGTGCCAATATAGTTGGATCATCACTAACGCCAAATGCTTTAAAATCAATAGTATATTTCATACCTTCTACCACACCGTTTACACTATTGAATGCATCTCTTGGAACGTTCACGAAATATGCTCCATACACATATGCAGCATAAAGTATAGTAGTATAATCGTCATCTACGATAATTTTATAGATTCCAAATACATCATGAAGTTCTTTCTTTGCTGTATAAGTATCATAATATACACCGTCACTGTTTGTTTTTGCACCTGCTAAATTAGGTGGATAAATATATCCAGCCATTTTATATCTATGATACATCTCGTATGCTTTAAGTAAGTTATAAATATCAAGGTTTTTAGTATCTTCAAATTCGATACTAAATTCTATATTTTCATCTGATACCCATGCATCTTTTCTATAAGTATTGGTTCCACCCCACATATTTGTCGGTCCATCCATTGTTCCCGCTGACATTCCTGGTAATTCTAATGTGCTAGTTTTAGAATTACAAAGTAAATTCATAAATGGGGATTTTGCGGCATATTCTGTATATGAAGTTGATCCTGCACTAGACTGTAATTGATTTATTACTGCTGGAAATCTATTTAATAAATCTATAAAAAATGGATCTCCAGCTAATACTGGATTTAAAGTCATTGTGTTTGGTTCTACTATATGACAATCTGGTTTGGTAAAAAATAAATATTCTCTGCCGTATGTAAATTTATTATATGGATCAAGTACACTAAATCGTGCTAATCGATCGTAGTATTGTATACTTTTTCCATTGAGTGGCACATTGTTTGCGTTCATTATAGTTTCTTTATAGCTATCTAGCGATTCAATTTGGTCTGCCATCTAATACACACCTCCTAAAGGTTCCTGATTTGACTTAATATGATGTTTTTGGTAAACAAATATACAATAATATATTATAAGAGTGAAATAAAGAGTTGCTAGGTTAATATAAAAGCCAATAATAACAATTCCTTCTGGTTCACCTTATTGTTGAAACATATCAAGCAAGTTGATCAGAAAGGGATAGGTGTTAATATGGGTATTTTAAATGGAGTATTTAAATTTGTAGAACCGGCAGCTAGTGAAATTATTAAAGACGTAGCATTAGGCTTATGCAATATAGATGGAGAAGCTATTATGGATGCTGGAGCTAATTATCTCAAACCAGTTATTAATCAAGCTATCACAACAGCAAGTACTGTTGCTGTTAATGAGTTGAAAAAAACTGCAAAAAAATCTAGTCCACGTCCTACAGAATATGAAATCGCAAAACTTAAAAAATATAAATATAATTTTTAAGTTTTAATTCGTACTATTTAGCTTCTCCTAGCAACTCTTTTATTTTTTGTAAAAAATCAACATTCTTGTAATAATGTAGAAAGGACGGTAATAATCATGGACTATACTACACTGCATGAAACAGTTATCAGTGATATTTATGATACCATGAAAAGAGGAATTTCTGATATCAGAAAAAATTCTTCTAGAATTGGTAGAAGTTCATCATTGGCAAGAGCTACATCCGGATTAACTTTGGTATTTCCAGTATTGTGCACAGATACTTTACCATTAGATGCAGCTACAATGGTATCTAAAGCTGTAGAGAGAAAAGCAACAAGTATGCTTCAGATCGCATTAAGTGCATATAATATTACTAATGCAACAGATGCTATTGAACATCTTAAAAAGTTCCATACAAATCTTGATATTGATGATCTTACTGTAGATAAGTTTATTGATATCATGGATTCTGTAGCAGAGGGAACAACATTTACAATTTCTGAAATGGATAAAAGAGCTATCTACGAAGATTGTAGACGAAATATCAATTATTATTTTACAGATGATATTAATCCAATATCATTAAATGAATTTGTAGACAAAGGAGCTAATGGCACTATTAGAATTATTCAAGAAGCTCCTACAAAGAAAAACGATGAATACAATGATGGGTATAATCAGGGTGTATATGACACCAATGATTCAATAAATGCAGAGAAATTACAGCATCAAAAAGATCAAGATAAAATACGTAACAAAGTTGATAGTTTAAAAATGCAACAGCAAGCAACCAATGATATCGGAAGTAAATTTCAGAAAGTTCTTGTTGATTCAGATGTAAAGAAGGCTAATGAAATGCAGCCTACTTTAATTCTGGTAAATTATTATGTAAATGACTCGGACAGAAATCTTAATATTGCTCAGCAAGCGGTAGCAGGCGTTAAAGCTAAACTTTATCCGATTGCTTCTGTTGACATTATTGGAAAACTTATCACTAAGAACGTAGATAGTGATATTATTCTTAAACTTGTTAAACTTTCTACTAGAGAAATCTCTCTAGTTAAAGATTTCCTTCTTGGAGCAGAAGATGCTAAGTTAGATGCTTTAGGAAGCTCTAAGAAGAATTCTGGATATAAGATCTTTAATGCTCTTGAAAGACGAGCAGGAAAGAGTAAAGCATTTAAATTTGGAAGAATGGATAATGCATATAAGGCTATCACTACTCTTGTAATTACTTCTGAAGAAGCAGAAGAAATCAAGAAAAATAGTAACTTAGATGTATCTAAACCTTCTTCTATTATTCCGATTATGACTAAACTTAATCTTCTTCACTTTGTTATTGTAGATACTACTTCTGAAGCTGTAGCTATTTTAACAGATGGAGACAATAGATACGAGATGTATTCATTTGCTAATCTTGAAAAAGAAGCATCTGATACTAATTACAAGAAAGTAATTAATCTTATGACTAAGGTTGCTAGATAGGAGGATCGATATGCTTAGAGAGGAGTATATGTCTGTAATCAAAGAATATTTTGACGTTACAGACAATAATACAAGACGTTGTTTGCTTTCTATTAATGAAGCAGATCAGAATCAGGTTATGGCTTCCTTAGCAAATAAGTTATACAATATTATTTGTAAGAAAGCTACAGAAATTGATTTCGGTTTAATTCCAAATTCTAAAGGTGATATTAATAATATTCCTAATTTTACAGATATTTGGAATTCTTTACAAACTGTAAGAGAATTAATTGTGAACAGTAAACAGTCTACTGCACAGATTGATTCTATTATTCATTGTATTGAAAACTTACAGAAATCCAAATACATTTGGGAGAAAGCTTTCAATATCAACAATGACTTGGCTTGTATGTATTACAATACCATGGCTCTTAGTGTTGTTTCTGCAACTTCTATATATATTTCTTCTGCTATTGAATTTATCAAAAATCCTAATAGTGAGGGTGTTGATATGGAATTAAGCAGAGTCGCTAAGAATAAGAGTAAAGATGGCTTACTCTTTACTAATATTGAGAAATTCAATAAAGCCTATCAAAAAGGTGAAATTGAAAAAACTATGGGAGGATTATTAAAAGTACAGAAAGATATGCATGAATCTGGAATGGTGGTAAGTGAGTCTGTTACTTTATTATCATTACTTACTGGATTCTTAGCAGGATCTATTCCGAGTATAGCTGCATCTGCGGTATTTGTTGGAGCTTTAATTACTCTTATTATTCCAATGATGCATCAATTAACCACATTTTATTATCATATGAGAATCAGATTATCTGAATATCTTGAGCTTGAGTCTCAGATTATTAGGTTAAATGCTGAAAAAATTAAATATGATAGAACAAAAACCGAGGCAGAGAAAAAGAAAATTGCTGATAAGCAGCGTAAGATTGCTGATAAGTTTTCTAGTGCTGCTCAGAAAATTGCAATTAAATCTACCAGAGCAGAAAAAGTTGCCGATGCTGAATGCAAAAATGATCAGAATACTAAATATAAAATTGATGATGTATCTGATAATATGCCGGATTCATCCGTAATCTGGTGATATAATATTAACACAATAATAAAAATTATTTATCTAAAATTAAGGAGGACATAATTATGTTTGAATTAGATGATTTATTCCTTGAAAGTGCAGACTATGATGATGATCAGGAAACTACTCTGCGCACAACTGAGGAAGGATTTGTATGGTGCGAATGTGAAATCGATGAGTCTAACGTAATTGACGGAGATCCATTCGAATTCATCACAGAAGCAATGTATCAGAACACTGTTAATGCAAACAATATTAACTTAGCTATTCTTGCTGATAACTATAAGTACCTTCGTGAGAACGGTGTTGAGTTAATGACTGAGGCTTCTGCTAAAGCTAAACAGAAGCAAGGTAAACTTGAAGCTATTAAGAAATTCTTCAAAACTGCTAAAGATAAAGTTATTGCATTCTTTGAGAGTATTCTTGATAAAATGAAGAGACTTCAGGCTAAATTCCTTATGCTGTTTAAGAAAGCTCAGGATAGAGCTAAATCCAACTATGCTAAGGTTGTAAAAGATATTACTGTTCCTGAATATACTCCAGATGATGTTGTTAAGTGGGCAAAAATTCAGTTTAAGAGCCTGAAGGAAAATGCTACAACTGAAAACTTCCCTGGAAAAGGTAAAGAACGAAAAGTTACTTTCAATACAGAGCTTCAGATTATTAAGAATTATGGTTCATATATTAAGAAAGTAAATGAACTGAAAAAAGCATTTATTGAGTGTGCAGATAAAATGGAGAAAAAAGCTCTTAAAGTAATAGGAGATGGTCCATCTGATGAAACATATAGAACAAATCCTATGGGGCCAGACGCTTATACTGATAAAGCAGCTGCAAAAGATGTTTATACAAGAGCTTTAAATGCTGCGACATTATTAGCTAAAGAAGCTACCAATTTGATCCTGTCTCGTGTAAATGTTTCTGCAAAGATCATTAACAAGGCCTTTTTCTCTAAGAAAGAAGATAAAGATTCTGTTGGAGAGTCTGCATCTTATCTTGATAGACTTGAGATGATGTAATAAAAACATTTGGTGAGGTTGTGTATGCAACCTCACCATTTTTGTGCGTAATAGATTTAGACATTTAATTAATTAATTCTGGGAGGTATAAAGAAAATGAGTGATAGTAAATTATTTAATTTTTCTACTCTTCTGACTGAAAATACCTTTAACTTAGTGAAAGCAGTTAAAGAGAAAAATTATCTATCTGAAGCATTGCGGATTGTATCTATTATGGATGAAGGAGTTCAAACTAGCACAAAAAATTTATATTCTACTCTTCTTGAGGCCGAATCTAAAAAAGAAGAAAATGCATGTTTTGGTAGATTTTATGCAGAATATAAATCTGAATTAATGAAGTATAAAAATAAAATGAATGAATTAGCATCTCAATTTTGTGTTAATCTTGAAACATTTGTTGATGCCAATAAAGATATCTTGGAGAAATGTTGCTGTTGTCCGGAAGGAATAACATTCCAAGGAGCAATGTTTACCAATTTATTGCGTGATGATATCCCTAATGTAGATCCATATAAAGCTTTTAAAAAAGAATGGGCTTTTTTAGGAAGATTATTCCAGGATTTAGATCCAACTTCTCCAGATGAAGAGAAGACTAAAATTATTGCTACTGTATATAATTCTCTTTCTAAAGAGATTAATGATGGGTGGCTTGATAAATGCGTCGAGAAAATTTCAGGAAGTGAAGATTGTAAAAGAGATACATTTGCAAAAACTATTTATTCTTCTTTTGTAAGTGGAGGGACTATTGAAATTACATTAGACACTTCTACTATTGAGCAGTCTAAATTAGCACTGAAGAATTATACAAATTATGTAGACTGCATTGCTAAGTCTGCAGATGATTTCTGTAATGGAATTGACAGAATTGCATGCGAAATTGGTTCTATGATGTTTAGAAATGCTGATAAGAAATTTGTAGTCAATACAGATGAAGATGGAGTTGCTAATGCTACATATAGAATGTCTGATTATTCTATGAATCAGATTAACCTTTTCTTAACTACAAAACTTTCTCAAATTAGAGAATTAGTAAATCTTTATACTGTTGCATTATCTATCAAGATGGATTGTATCTATAAATATTTCAAACAGTGTGTTGCTATGATTAATGCTTCTTGCTGTCCGGCTGAAGTACCTGATCAATCTCAGCCAGAGGTATCTGATACAGATCTCTTGGGGGATGATGACGATTTAGAACTCCCAACAGGCAAATCGAGCGATGATGAACTTCCTACAGCAGGAGTTAGTTCTAATACCGTTGAAGATGAAAAAGAAGAAATTCAAAGTAAACTTATTGATGACGAAGTAGACGATACAGAAGATAATACTCCTGTATCTGATGAGGATTCTGGCGATGAATCTGTTGAAGAGGAAGATCCTTTAGATGCTCAACCCCAAGAAGAAAGTTATATATCTGATATGGAAAAAGAACTGTACTTATTTGAGGCAGATCTTTTCTTGATTAAGAGATATAGCGAGTATACAAAATTAAATGAGTCTTATATTCAAGAGACAGGAGAAACTCCTCCTGCTAAACAAGAGCCTGAAAGCAAGCCAGAAGCACAGGTAGCAAATAGTGCTGGATCTGTTAGTCGAAAAATTAGTAGTCTTATTTCAAAAATTAATGATAGTTATACTAACACTTTTGCATCTCAGATCAAATTTATTTCTGATAACAAGAAAATTATTATGGGCTGTGAGGTACCAGCCAATTGGACAATTCAGAAGTACGACATCAATTTATTAAGCTCTTTAAAAGTTGCTACATATGATCCTAAAGACGCAGAACTTTTAAAAGATACCGGTAAATATCTTGATGCTAAATATGGTAAATATGTTGGTGAAGGAAAATCTACTGGCGATAATAATGTTATTACTGATAAGATCACTGCAAAAGTTTATGATGAAACCGAGCAGAAATACGGTGATGCTGAAAGAAATGATGGATATGACTTTATTGTATCTGGATACAAGAAAGGAATCGAAGATTTTGAAGATCAATTAAAATCTTTAGAGAAAAAGCCAACGAAACCGAAAGCTGAAAAGAAAGCTACCAAAGAATCTACTATGCAGATGTATTTCTCTGAAGATGCCACTGGGGATAAACCAGAAGTTGCTGATGCATCTTATGATGATTATTTCCTTATCAACTCTAGAGTTCTTACAGTATGTATGAATATTTATATTAAGAACTTTAAGAAACAGTATGCATTCTTAAAGAAGTTATATGATATTAATAGCAAGAAAAAATAAAATAAAGAGGATTAGGGAAATTCCCTAATCCTCTGCTTTTCTTAAATTGAACACTACTGTGCATACGAAAGATGAAGTGGTTCTGTAAAATATTTCTTTTTTGGAACAAAGTATATATCTTCCATCATATTTTCTAACTAAGTTATGACTCTTAATGAAGAATTGCTTATTAGGAGTTAAGATAGAAGTATCTATCTCATTCTTAATAACCGATACTACTAAAGAACCTGACTCTAAAGAAGACTTTGTATTATTGATTAACTCCATATTATCATTAGGAACCCTCTCAAGTATGTTCTTTTTGGTCGCATCAGCATAGGTCGGAAGGTTTAATTCTAATTCATTTATGTTTCCTAATGTATCTACACCTATTATCGAATTAAATTTCTTAGATAAGACTCTATTAAGTTTAGTGGTTATATTATTAGCATTTACATAGATTACATAAGCCTTATTAGAAGTATCAAATTCTATAGCTGTAGTATTAGCTTTCTCGTCTGTAGGATCACATACTGAAATAACTATTGTATTATAATCTGAATTGGAAGTCTCTACCGGTTTGCCTTTCATACTTAATAGATAAGAAGTAGAGAAATCTCTAAAGAATCTGTATCCAGATTTATAAAAACAGAAGTTTTCGTTCATATACTCAAGAAAGTTTGTAATTGTATTAATAGGTGGAATAATAAACTGCTCTATAGTATCAATATGGTCAAATGGTTCAATACACATTTTCATGTGATGAGTATATTTATGAATTATAGAAGCTAAGTTAGTATTCTTCACTACATCATTTATCAATACATTATTATCTTCTGATAATCCGATAGCCACTAATCCTATATGCCCTTGCATATAGGAGTTAGAATCTACATCGCTAGTACCACTAGATCCAGCATACTTTTCCATAGCTTCATTATAGTTAGGGTCACCAGATATAATGTATGTAAACTTATCTTGAATATATGGTGAAATGATAGAATTCTGTAACTGAGTATTAAACTTGTATAATCTGAAACTAATTATTCCGGTTTCTGCATTGGTAACCATTTTATTGTATAAATCAGTAGTAAGTCTTAACGCTACATATATAGCAGGCATATTTTTCTTATCATAATCATAATCTACTACGATAGAATTTATAGTACCATCTGGTATTGCGTAATCTGTGTTATCTATGATAACACTTGCTTCTACTTTATAATTAAAGGAAGATACCACTGAACTCATAATATTCTCCTTTCAAACAAAAAATAAATACCACTAAGGAATTTCTTCCTTAGTGATATGTTTTCGGTTTACAAAACTTCTAGATCCAATGGATAATTCTTGAAATACTTTTCATTTATCTCTTGCATACCCTTCGGATCGTAGAGATTTATAATACCATTATAAGTCTTACTTTCAGGCATTTGTTTAAATCCTAATACCTGAAAGAATACCGAATCAACTGCTTTGAATCTGTTTACTAGCTGCGGAATATCTTTATTGATAGTCCCATTCACACAACGATCCAATCCATTAAAGAATAGATTAGGATCCCATGGATATTTTAATGGAACAGAAGAATTAGCAATTCTAAAGTCCAAGTTAGTTAAAACATTATCTAGAGAATACATACTTCTCAATCCTCTAGTTGGAACTCTAGTCATAGCCATAATTATTCCGATAATGTCTGTGGGATAATTTTCAAATTTCTTCATGGGTGGAATTTTTCTGAAAGTTTCTTCGCAATAATAATATATTGCATTATAATTATTTACCAAGTAAGATATATCATCTTTATTTTTCTTTTTTGGTCTCAAGACCCATACATTATTTTTTGCGCATAGCTGGAAATCGTATGGATCTTTAGTTAAAACGATATATGGTGATTTGTTAGTTACATGGTAGCCCATAATAAAACTTGCTATCGTAACAAAGTCTGCTCGTCCTGCTACATATTGTACATCTGGAATATATTTACACATAGAATCAAATACATTAGCATCAATGCTATATTGTGTACCAGGAAGTTTTGTTTTATAGTTTCTATCGTACAGTGGAGATATGGAATTATCGATAGAATTGATTAGCCATACTTTTGTTGTACATCCATATCTAGATTTAAAGAACTGCCGATAATGGGCAACCAAGTTAATTAATCCCGCCATTAAGACGAGATCATTACTTGGTGGAACATTAAATGCTTTAGAATATGCTTCAACTTTACACAGAATATCATTTACATTGATCATAAGATTTACTTCTGTTGCATCTGAACCTGCAAATTCTGTATTAATCAATTCAGTAAGTCTAGCATATTTTACATAATAGCTATAGATGAAATTTAAAATATTGTCATCGATCATTGCTGATGAATTGATACCAGTCTCATTCATTTATTATTTCCTCCAAACTAAATAAGACATCATCATCTTCATCCTGTGGAATAGGATGGTCTTTAAGATGCTCTTCGATCTCTTTATCAGAAGAATTACGAACTGTTTCGATGAAACGGCTTGTAATCTCTGGACGATTATTAATAATAGCATCATAAATATCTTTATCTGAGCCATAGCCTTGTTCAACAAGAACTTTGGTTAATTCATTTGCTCCCTCATCTGTAAGGGAGCAACCTTTCATCATCATTTCTCCTTCTTCAGTAGCTCGATATTTTCTGATATCAAGCTTAGCTTCTGACTGAGATCCCCATTTGATTTTTCTAAGAGAGATAAATGTATTAGCTCTCTCTTCAAGAACAAAATCAAAATTAGGATCAACTTCGTAACTAAACTCTTTATCCTTATTAAACATATTAGTTCTCCTCCTCTTTTTTATCAAGATTTAGTCCAATACCTGCTTTATTTATGATGTCTTTGCAGTAATCATAAACTATATCCATATAATGAAGTTCGGTATCATGATCTCTGAATTTTCCTGTTATAGAATCAACATGCGTGAAATCATCCATTTCTACAAATGTAAGATATGATTCTGGTACGAATAAGAATTTGTGGCCGTCATTATTGATCAAACCATTATGGTTATATGCACAGCCATCTACATCAACCCATACCACTGTATAGCTTGGATAGGCTAAGCAGATTTCTCCTCTTTTGAAAGAGGATTTTAGTACAGATGCGAACTGATAAGAATAATTATTATTACTAATCCAAGAAGCACCGCTATAAGTAATGAATTTAGATACTTCTCTAGTTCTCCAAGAAGCAGTTACAGTTGCACATAATAGATACTTAGCTAAATGTAATGCAACATCATTTACGTTTTTGAATTTGTCTTTTTGAGATAATAACCATCTCTTGTATGCAATTGCGTTTCTTCTATGGTCAGAGCCAATAAGCTTAATATATGCTTCTTTGTTTTTATCGTCTTTGGAAAAGACAGCCCAGTAGTTCATATTGTCTAAATGAAGAAAAATATCAGTGTAATCTTTATCTTTTTCGATCAATATCTGTCCAATAGGATTTGTAATAGTTAAAGTATAATCGCTTGGAACAAAATTCAAAACTTCTACTAATAATCCTTCCATCATAACATAATTCCCCTTTCATAATTATCATTCTCTATTTTGCATATGGATTTTGCAAAATCAAGAAACAGTGAAGGAAGATAATCCTTATCTATATCACTCATTGGTCTTTTTCCCTTTATTACATCCATATACTTTTTATTAAGTTCGCAAATTGGCATCGTTAAAGATGGATAATCTATCAATCCACAATCGTCATGATAATACTGCTCTTTAACAGTGTCGTACCAATAGAAATTACCACTAATATCAATATGAATTTCTCCATGCTTCCAGATGTCATTTAGTAATACGCATTTGAAATATCCATATTTATCACCTGGAATCTTACCAATTTTATGCATTGCTTTTATTATTTCTTTATCTGCAGGCTTATCTAAATGACTTGTAACTAAGTATCCTGCAATTAGATCGTAATAATGCAATTCACTAATACGTCCTTTTATATAGCCATTTTTAAGCATATTAATAAGTCTCTGTGTAACAGCTTTAAAGTCTGAAACTTTTTCATCTTTTACCATAACTATTGTTTTTCTAGCACTATCATCATATACTTCTCGCGCAACAATAGTTGCCGGGTCGTAGAAAAGAGACATGGTATATTTATTCTTTTCTATTCTACTTGTTATTGATTCATTTTCTTTGCATACGATAACTGTTCTAGTATCTTTCATTGGCTCTAAGATTGAGATTAAAGGTCTTTCGTTGTTATTCATATATGGTATCCTCCTTAAATATAAAATTATATAATAAGCATAAATCCTTTGCATAATTGAACATTAGATCTCTTGGATTTGACATATTAGCTTTATCGATTTTTGCTACAAGTACATGTTTAAAGTCAGCTATATCAATATCTGATAAATATTCAATTGGGACATATAATTCTATTTCTGGATCATTTCTGAGTCCATTAATATCGTAAACCTTTCCATCTGTATCCATCCAGCAGATATGCGGATAAGGTGCTGCCCATACAACTCTTCCTCTTTCAAATGCTTCTTTTAGTAAATTAGCAAAATAATAGCAATATCCACTTTCAAATAGTTCTATTATATCTTCGCTATTATTTCTAAAATTATCAATGAAGCTTTGAGGAGAGATAAATTTATCATCTAGTATTTTTCCAAAATGTTCTTCTTTCATTTGGATATTGTGTGCCATAAGTATATATGCTTCTTTAAAATCGAATTTTTTATTATGCTCGATTTCATCACTAAGTAGATAAAAGCATTCTGCTAATGACTTTGGTGTTACTATATTTTTAGTATTCCTTGGAATTTCAATCATTGCTATTTTATTTTCTTTATCATATTCTACTAAATTAGCTTGAATCGATAATTCGATATCTTTTATTATTACTTCTCTTGGTGACAATTCAAACCAAGTATCTTTACCATAAAATACTTTGATAAGAGTATCATGCTCTATATTATTAAGAATTTCACTTAAACATTTCATATATTTAATTGGCCTTTCATTTTAAAAAAATAATGGAAGAGTGCATATGCACTCTTCCATCACTATGTTGATATTACTTATCGTTCTGTCTCGATGTTCGGTCCCATAGCTGGTCCAGATCCGAGTTCAGCAAGAACATTTCTTAATGATTTTTCATTAAGTCTGTTAAGGCAAAGAAGCCATTTTTGCTCGCCTACATTTCCGGTCGTCATACCAACCATGTACTGAACAATTGGCTTAACCGGATTAATCTGATAGAATACTTTGGCATCATCAACTTTAGCACCAAACAGAAGTTTGAATACTTCGTTGATATCGACGTATCTAATTACACCATATACAATTTTGTTGTTTTCATTCTGATACCCTGGTGTAATGTTTGTATTAATGCAAGTCTCTACACTGATTCCTCGATCATTATAGATTTTTGCATTAAGATTCTTTTCTGGGATGTACTTCTTGAGTTCATACCACAGAAGATCATAAATAATATCTACTGCTTCCTGAGTAATACAAGTTACCTTATTCTGCGTAATTGCTGTATTCCAATTCGCAATTTTCTTTGTGTAACCCATAGATCCAGTTGGAGTTGTTTCGTCTTCAGGTTCTTTTTCTCCAACAAGTTTAAATGCACGGATGGTACCTTCATTTTCGCCTGTTGGTGTTAATTTGAAATACAGATCAACCTGCACTGGGTGCATCATATTGAGCTGTGCCTGTGGGTCGTTAGGATTTGCGCTCTGATCAATTCTGATTACACAACCTGCGTAATCGGAAAAGATTCTACTAAAGATTGCATTAACGTATTTAGATGCATCCTTAGTCGTAAGCATTGCTCCATCCATTGTAGATGGGAAGTTAATAGTTTCAAGTCCGCTAATTCTAGTTCTCTCTGACATTATAATGTCCTCCTTTAAAATATGATTGATAATATTATCATTATATAATCGAGTAAATATAATATACTCGTTATATCACCTTAATAATATATAATTATTTTTCGTATTTCTTTTTTGAGAACTTGATATTTTCATATGCATGTTGTAATGATTTTGAAGTTCCCATTAAAGTTACAAGTTTCTCTATGTTCTGTTCATTATCATCATCAATGTCTGTATAATAAGTTCCATTTACAAAGTAAGCAACTACATATACTGTTCCATCATTATCTGATACTAAACAATACTTTTTATTAATTGCTTCTAAATCAATGTCCTTATCATATTTAACTACTAATGATTTATATATCTTTGTTCTTAAGATCTCTGATAATAACTCCTCGGCAGTCTTAGATAATACACCATCTGAGAAATGTTCTGCCGGTAAAGTTGTTGGTATAATATCAAAGGTTCTATATAAATCATACTCAAAGTTATTTAGCTTTAGAAGTTCTGGTAAAGTCTGTACGTATCCATTAGCTTCACCTTTTCTTCTAAAGTAATCAGCCATTGCAGGATTAGTTTTAATAAAACTATCGCAATGGCTGAGGAATAAACAACGTAAAGTGTTATTAAAATCATCATGTTTAAATACTGAAAGAATTTCATCTAAAGATTCTCCAATATAGTATGATAATACCACCGATGTTTTTACCGATTCGCATGCCAAGAAATTTTCAAACTCTACATCAGCAGGACATGTCTCTTTACTGATGGAAAGCCCAACATAATCAACATGATTTGGAGTAAATTGCTTTGCAAACAAGTCTAATACACACTGTCTACAAACTACATTAGGGATATTTATTCCTTTGACTAGATCATCTGATCTAAATACTGTTACCATCACGTCATCTAACGTATCATTAATTTTTACTACGTTAAAGATAATAATACCATCATTAGATAGCATAGTATATTCATCCTGTAAAGTTTTTACAGGAATATTAATTTCCATACCTACATCGGGGCCTTTAGTGACTCTGCATTTACATTTCTCTTTATTATGAAACTTTAGCACCTTAAGCTCTATGATGGTATCATCATCTACATATTTGTAGAATCTGGTATTGATAAAAAACTTATTCATATTACCCTCCTTCAATTACGAACACTCTTAAATTAATTCAAAGTTAAGCCAGTAATAAAATATTACTGGCAAAATACTTTTTCAAATGCTTCGTAATTCTCTTTATGAAAGTTATATGGGATAGCAAACACAATCTGCTCTGGTTGATATGTTGTATTATAGATACAATCTTTAAATATAGATGCTACTACATTTGGATCTTGCCCAAATACGCCACACCCAAATGCTCCAAGAATAAGAATTCTTGGTTGCTGAATCAATGCGATTCTCATTACAAATTGTATTCTTGATTTTAAAGCAGCCAAATTTTCTTCCCATGTTACATTGTAATATCTTTTTGCCGCTTTATAGTTTGGCGCTGCACAACTGAGAACATCAGCAGCCCATCTTTCATCACCATTTTCATTGAATTCTTGGAATAAGATATATGGTGTGAAAATAGCTATATCTCTATATAAGCATTTATTGGTGTAGAATCTATTCTGTGCATAGTAACTTGTATCAAATCTTTTTAATACATTATATAAGAATGATTCGTGGCACAAACTTTCTTCTTGAGCAAAGCTTCCTTGCATGAATTTACCACCGGGATTCTTATAAGAAGCAAAGTTTAATACAAGCATATTCTTATAGTCCTTAAAATCTTGTAAGCTACTAGCTTGATATTTCTTAATAGCTTCTACTGTAGTTAGATTTTCAACAGTGATCTTTGCTTTTCGTTCGTTAGCAAGTACAAGCAAACCATTAAAAACATGATCATCGTATATTTGGGCCCCTCGAACTGATCTTTCTATTTTAGAATCGAAATCATGCTCCATTTGTTCAGTATGAGCGATAGCATGCTCTTTGCGTTCTTTTTTGTTTTCCCAATAGACCTTATTATTCTGCATAATAATACCTCCTAAAAAGTAAAAGTTCCAGGTAGAGATTTTTCTCTACCTGGATATTAGTTTCATTGTAATAATATATAATTACTTGCAGCATTCGCTGTAGAACTCACTGAAAGTCATACAATCTAATTGATCACTATCCATATAAGATTTAATCTTTGCGATTACTTTTTCGAAAGAAATCTTATTTGAATCTATATCACTACCGTATCGAGACACACCACAAGTATAAATGCACAACACTTGACCCGTTTGAACACAGTAATCGATCTTATCACAGATTGCATCTGCACCATGGCCTTCTTCATTACTAAGAAGATGCATTGGAATTACAAAGTCATCTTCACCAAAGAATGAACAGAAGTTATCTGCATCGGCTTTAGCAATCTTGAATCCCATCTTTTTAAGAATTTTCATAGTAAGAGGTCTAAGATCTCCGAATGGCGCAGAATAAGCAATCACATCTTCCTGGAAATTATCGATTAACCACTGGCGAGATGTTCTTAATGCCATATACTGTTCTCTAGAGTTATCATCTTCAATCATGATTTCTTTATCTGGATTTACACCATTCTGTGCAACTTCCCAATCTTTAAGATAAACTAAATCTGCAATCTTATTTAAGAAATCTCTAGGTAAAGTTTTCTTATCATTTGCAAAGATAGTAGCAGGAATTCCTCTACTGTACAAGTATGGATAAGTATAATCAAATCCATCTTCCTGGAAATCATCAAATGCGAATAAGATAGTAGGTCTCATTCTTTGATCAATAATTACAGAGTTAAACCATATTGTTTTACCTGCAGTGAACTCAGAAGAATAGATTCGGAAATTGATCTGAGTAATATTCGTAATATCTGGTGATCCATGTGGCAAGAATTTATCAAGTCTAAGTTTAATAGTATTCCAACCCTGTACAAAAGATGCTTTTCCAATATTAAAAAAGTAATAGTTTGCACATGGATTACTAACTTGATAGTCGCTAGAAAGCATAATCTTGATTCCATCTTCATCTGTAAAATACTCAAAGAGAGTTTTATCTACATAGAACTGGAAGCTGATTAAACTTTTAGCCTCAAGATTTAATGGGTTGTCTAATACCATTGAAAATCTTGGTTGATCATCTGGATCATGATCCATTAACTGAATCTTGATACTTGGCTGACTATTTCTATCCATAGTATAATCTTTAGATAATGTGCAAAGATTCTTGCTATCTTCTTGAATCATTGTTGGGAAAATGTACGTTCCCTGCTGTTCGATTCTATTGCACTTATCAACACTGTAAGCCAATTCTTTCTTAATAGTTTCGAGCTCTTCTAAAACATCATCTGTTGAATAAGTTGTATCAATGATACTAATATTCATAGATCCAGTAGTTCTAGTAATAGTAGCTCTAACCGGAATATCTAATTCAAATGTGTCTGTATTATTTGCTGCAATAACTGTATCTGTACTATATGGCTTTACATATGTGGAAAGATCTCCATGTTGGGAAACCATAATATTACTCATTTCTAACCACATACCATTTACGATTAAAGATTTATTAGGAATAATAGCAAAGCTAGATAATGTCTTATCAATAGTAAATCTGAATACTTTAGTAAATCCATAGTCCATACTTACAGAAGACCCATCTGCATAATTTAATTTTAAAGTAAATCCATCTTTAACAAAGTTAGAAGACATATCAAAGGATGCATATAATGTATAAGCTCCTGCAGAAACAGAACATGGAATATTGTATACATAAGAACTTGAGTTATATGTAAACTTATATCCTGTGGTGTTTTTGCTTACAGAAGAGCTGCTTATATTCTGATGAGGAAACTCATTAACACTTTTGATACAGATAGTAGTTTGGGTAGACCAAGATAATGGCTGAATAGTTGCATGGCAAGAACCAAATTCAGATAAGTCTACCTGCATTCCGGAAAACTTAGCAGTTCTATTTTTAAGATATCTGCAATCGTTTTCTTTTTGATCTCCTAATAATCTATCTGCTAAAGTTGCATAACTTCCTCTAGCAGCAATAAGTTCCGGATCTTTAGTTCCGGATCCACCAGTAGTTGTAACTAAGTTTTTAACCTGCTGCTTAAGATCATTAATTTCATCAGAAGATGGAAGATGAGACAATTCAACCTCCATTCCAGTTACAATATCGTCAACTTTTGAAGAAGAATAAAATTTATATTCAGAAGGATCAGATGTATCACCATTGAAACATCTTTTCAAGTCTCTAACGGTAGTCTGTTTAGTATCAACGTCATCTTCGCAGATCATAAGATCTGTATCAGCGACAAATTCTCTTTTTTGCATTTCTGCAATTCTTATTTTTGCCATACCGATATACTCCTTTCACGTATATTCATTAATATTATGTTTCCCAGACTAGGATTTTGACAAAAAATAAAGTTGGGTAGATTTCTCTACCCAACTCTTTAGATTAAGCTTCTGCAATACTCTGTGAATTTGGTAATGTGAGGAAAAATATCCTTACTAATAGAATTAGATTCTGGTAAGAATCTTTCTGGATGTTTAATAAGCAATCTTCCTTCTTTTGCCATAGCTACAACCCAATCTGTAGTTTCGGTAAGATCTGTTGTATTATCTTCAGAATATTCAGCAAAGACGAAGTAAGTTTTATTTACTACGTCAAATTTGTTTCCTTTATCCTCAAATGGGATAGTGCAAATTACATCGATTAATAAATTATTATTTTTCATTATTATATACCTCTCTATAATATAAAATTTACTATCTTTCGTATATAAAGGGTTTATCATAACTGTTAATAATAATTTATTTTAAAATATCATTTGTTTTTCTCATAACAATTCTTGATATAATTATAGTCTTTATCGACTAACTTTGTGATATCAAAGTGCCTCTTAAGGCATTTTATTAAGATATTTACTTTTGACTCTGGGAAACTTGGATCAAGGATTGGCTTAATTAAAGCAAATGGAAATCCAAGATACACGAGTTCTCTATATGCACACATGGTATAACTCTTAAACTGAATACCAGTGATGTGCTTTACATTAATATTGCTATCCATACAGCATTCCAGTTCAAAACGCTGGTTCCAACCATATGGAAATTCTTTTAAAACATATCTCTTATCCTTTGCTGTATATTTCTTATATAAGGGATCCGAATTTACTAACATGTCTCTCATCATATATGTATCCTCCTTAATCATTGAAAAAGAACTGATCGATTCCTCTTTTTAAGAGAGAATGTTTCAGTTTGATTTTAGATCTTTGAATAATTCTACAAGCATAACTTTGAGTTATACCAAGTTTTGTAGCGATTTCTCGCTGTTTCATGTTTTTGATATATTTCATTATGAACACTTCTCGATCTTTTTCTGAAAGTTCGAGAAGAGAGGCTTTTAAAGCCGTAATAAAAGCTTTTTGCTTTATTGGAAAATATGCATCGTTTGCATCTTCGATACAATCCAATAAAGTTAATTCTTTATCATGGCCGCCATCTTTTGTGTTTAAAGTTGGTGGGGCAGATGACAAAGATATTAGGCCTTCGTGCTTTTTGGTGAGGCGATAAGTAAGCCTAATCTGGTTTAAGATACATCTAGCAGCAAATGTTGAAAATGCATAACCACTATCCAAATCAAAATTGATAGCAGCTTTATACATTCCAAACATTCCATCACTAAGCATATTCTCATATTCATAACTATCTGGTTTAACATGAGGGTAGTTTTTCATAATAATATCATGAACTAAGTTCATGTTCTCTTTCACCAAATCATCATATTGTTTATTTTGAATTAGCTCCCTGTTTCGGGAAATATTATACATAATAACACACCTCCCTTGCATTATTATAAATATGTGGATTAATAGAATAATTCATCTATTGGATAAAATTTGCATTTAAATACTCTATCCCATACTATGCCTCCACGAATTTTTCTCATTGTTTTTGCTAGTATTTGTTGAACTCTAGTAGAATTAATATTAAATTCTTTAGCTATATAATAGGATGAACAATCAGTATAAAAGTAAAGAATAAAAATTACCAATTCTCTGGTCAATTTAATATTATTGCATATAATATATTTAACAATATTCTCGTCACTGCAATATTGAAGTAGTAATTCTCTATATTCTTTTTGTGATAATTGATTTTTCATACCAACAGGATCACTATTCCAGCATTTGTGTTTAGATGATGTGTAATGATCAATAATAAAATAAACTAAATCTTTATAATGAAGATTTTTATCTATTTCGTATAATTCTTCAATTTCTGTTGGTGGAAGAGTTTTATACTCACTATTATTAGCAAGAAACTCTTCTAATGAAACAAAAGTAATATCGTTTCTATATTTACGTTCAAAGAAATGGCTTACATTCATATAAGCTTTAGATGGGCGATTATTAGGGTGCTTTTTAATGAAATCTAATGCTACCATATAAGCATCCTGAATATCGTCTTCGGTTTCGTGGTTCATTGAGTGGCACCATCCTTTAATGTTTAATCCCATCAAAATTTCGTTGTAATCTTTCTGCATAATTTATATCTCCCTTCTATGATATAAGTTTATATATTCCTTACTATAATATATAATTAAAATCCTACTAGCTTTTTGCTAGTAGGATTGTTTTTAGAATTCTGGATTAGTTAATTTTGATGCATCTTGCGGTAATACTTTTGTCATAGAATATAAACTCTGGATAGCTTCGTTGGAAGGACTTCTAAAGTTTCCTCCTGAGAAATTGATATAATGAGACTTAGATTTAATAAATTCCATAAGTTCTTTATTAGATTCTTGCAGCCATACACCTTTGATACCAACTGTATCACCATCATAATCGGCTCCCATTCCTCCGATTAAAAGGTTGGAGATATTTAATGTATCAATAAACTTATTTGACGTGTTGGTAGATATATCAGAAGCTTTAATTTTTGGATACCATCGATAGAATTTTCCACTTAATAATACCGGTTCTACTTGCTTAGTTGTAGCAATACGTACTTTCTGTGGAATTTGGTTATATGCGCTATCGATCGGATAACGAGTAATGAGTACGCATTTATCTTGAGTTGCTTCATTAGCAGCGAGATATAAAACATCAAGCCATGTTAAAGGTCTATTAATAAGACTAGAGTCTGCTAAAATATCTCCTTCTTTTTGTACTCGTGTTACCTCGTTTGGTTTTACAAATTTACCTTTAAAACGAATAGTACCCATTATAGTTTTACCATCTTCTAATTCAACTTCAACTTGCACTGGTTTAAATCGATTAGAGAAACCATGAATATATTCGTTTATCTCATGCTCAATTCTCTCATCCGAATATATAGCTTTGGCATTTTTAACTTTGCCATATGTAAGTTTACCTTTATATATAACAGGAATCATTTCGCTGTTTCCGAATTCATTATCAAAGTATCTCTTAACGGCAAATACTACGAAAGGTTTAAAGTTTACGATTGCTGATGCTAATGGCAATGCACAGTGTTCTGTATCAGTCATTAAATCTTCTAATCGTTCTACCTTTAACTCTGGAGCAGATAATACCAATCGAGTACCCATATCTACAGTACGTGCCAGAGAGTTATTAATAATACCAAGCTTACCAGTTAATCCGGTTCCATCTTGAGGATCTCCGGAAGTACCAGTAATGCATTTAAAGATCGTTAATAAACACTCCTGTACTCTACCCTTGGCTGAGTCTCCTAAGTTGAATCCGAAATCTTGAGTTTCTCGTAATGATTTAGTTGCGATTAATAAGGAAGCATAATATTTGTTAAGCTGTCCAACTTCAGTTCTTCCACCATTAGATAATACATCTCTGTAGAATGGTGGCTGAACAAGCATCTTATTGATAAATAATTTATCTCTATTAGCTTCAATAAAAGCAATATTATTTTTTCTTGCTCTGGAATCAGTAGGTTTAATTTTAATCTTAGGCATATTTTTATATAACCAATCTAATCCGGTTCCGCCTTTTCCAGTAGGATCTTCTACAATATATCCTTCTTTGGTTAAAGTGTAAGACTTAATACCATGAACGATATTTTTTATATTTCCATCCATTCTAGACCAAATCTTATAAATAAATGGGTGAAGATAATTTCCCAAAAGATCAATGTATCCCCAAATATTTGCACGTTCTTCTTTAGTAATGCCAAATATCTCATTAGATAATAATCCATCTGGAGTCGGGATACCATTTCGTATAAAGAATACAGGATTCTTAATTTCTTTTACATTATTCTTCTTAATAAAGTCATCTACATCGGTAAGCTTAACTTTTAATTTACGTTCATTAAAGTTAGCAACTTCATTAACCATGGTTTGTTCAGAGATATATTCTCTATTATTATTTATATAATCAAGTAGATTATCAAACTGCATGATTATACCTCCTCTACTATACTACAATTAATATGATGTGGAAAAACAAAAAATATATTAGGTGGAATTAGCTTCCACCTAATATAATTAAATTGTTAAAGATATATGCAAGCAATCTGAATCTTTTACCTCAGATTTAATATGCCATTTTATTCCGTAAATAAATATATTTAACCCGTTTCCAAATTTAGAATTCATTTCTTCTATATCAGTGCCATCTTTAAATACAATATCAAAGTTTGCTAACTCATTATCCGTTTTAGTAATTTCGACATTGTTATATAAACCGATAGCATTATAGATATTAAAAAATGCCATAAGCGAGTCAAATGCCGGAAGTATATCTGCTTCTGTAACATTCTTTATACTATTAAAAAACTCCTCACGAGTCATATCGATATCCTCCTAAACTATTCCCTCGTCAATCATGGCATCTTCCACGGTTTCTGCTTGTTTACGCTTCATGGATTCGGAACTCATACTTTCTTCGTAGGCCATCCTATTAAGGATGGCCACGTATCCGATATCCATATTTAGTAAGTCTGGTACTGTAACCATCTTACCCCTAAACCACTGACTGATATACGCAAGATTACGGATTAATCTTGAGCGATTGCCAGTCGATGACGTGTAAAAACCATTTCAGATGCATTTGTTTCGATCTTAGGAATAGTTACATGGCAATGATCGCAAGTTGTTTCTGGATAGATATAAGTAATTCCATCATCAGAATCTGTCATCTTAGAAATATAAGATGATACAGTGTTATACTGTTCAGAGTTAAGGGATCTAATTACCATGGAGAACTGAATAGCTTTAGCCTGTAATGTCTTAGTCTCACTAGACAGAACTTTAGTAGAAAGTGGACGTAATCTGATTCCGTTAGCAGTCTCTTCAATGAAGTAAATATTAGCAATATATGGAAGCATTGCTACACCTTCCGGATATTTCTGCCTTGTGGCATTATCGATTAAGTTAGTCTGAAGGATATCGAAAACAGATGGATCTTTGAAATCGATTACAATCTCATCTGTGATCTGTGCTCTTGTAACAGGCATAATCTTACCCATATCATCATCAAAGTTCATATTGAGAATCTTCTCAACTCTCTCTTTATCTTCTGGAGTTTTATACTCTACCATGGAGTATATATCAATATTATCTGCGATAGTAGCCTGTTTACATTTCGGGCATACATATGGTACATAGTTTGTTCCAGCAAAACATCCACCATATACACCAAACCATAAGTGTACAAGGTCTTTATGAGAAGTTACTTTACACCATTTATCAAAGTTATCTCCTTTGCCATCAACCATGTGATCCCAAAGAGATTTGATAATGTCTTTTGCTCTAGAAGCAGTACCAGCCATAGCACCAAGAGTATTTAATTCTGTTGCTGTGAAAGATCTCATAGTAAATGGTCTACCGGATGCAGGTAATACCCATTTAAAGATATTTGTAACTGCTACATTCTTACGGATCAATGTGTTTACTGTAACTGGCTCACTAGATACAACTACAGCATTTAAATCAATTTTCTTGATAGCAGGTTTAACTTTTCTAGCATACTCTTTGCCAATCTTTTTCCAGTATGCTTCTCCATCATCATCCTCGTCGTCTTCTTCACCATCTAAAGAGATATTTTCATTTGCATCAAGAGCTGCAAGGTCTTTCTCTTCTTCAGATAAACCGTTCTCATCGATGATAGATTTACGCTGTACAGGAGCTTCAAAAGAAAGATCTCCAGTAACCGCTGTATCAACAGTGTCTGCAATGGTTGCTTCTGGAAGTCCCTGAATTTTTCCAACTCCTAAAGCAATATCTTCTGGCATATCTGTCTGAACAACTTTAACTGGCTCAGCATCTTTCTGAATCTCTTCTACAGGTCTTTCATCTCTAACTTCTGGTGTTGCGATAGGTGTAGCCTGTTTAATTTCTGGCGCTGGATGTGGGCGATTAAGATTGGGATCTACAAAATTATCCGGAACCATTTGCGGTTGGATAGGATTGTGCTGCTGTAACTGTGTAGCATCAAAATTACCTGTTACTTCTGTTCCTCTTGCGACTGGCATAATATTATCCTCCTCGGCTAAAATTTCTTTTTCTAATTCATCTAATTCATCACTTGCATCTTCATCAAGTGCCGAATCATTAGAAATATCTTCTTCATTATTAACTGGCATAGAAACAATCTTAGGATTTTCTGCCTCTTGTTTCTCTGCTTCTTTTGCTGCTCTATTAGCAGCTCTCATCTCTTCAATTTCTTTCTTCTCTTCTTCAGTAGTGTGATCATCAAGCATGTCGGAAATAAAAGATTTTCCGGTAGCTTTAAGATATTCTTCTTCAGTCATTACGCCATCATGCTCGTCAAGAAGTCTATTGAATTCTTCTGCTTCTCTACGTCTATCAGCTAACTGATTATCTAATGCTTCTAATGCAATATCTCTATCAGATTTTCTTTCCTGTTCTGGAGCGGCAAAGATTCCATTTGCAGTAGGATCAAATTCTTTTTTACCATTTCCAAAGTCTCTTAACTCTTTACCTTCAATATTTTTTCCTTTATTTGAAGATTTTAATGAGCTAAGATTAATAGTATTAGCCATTGTGCACCCTCCTTAAATTTATTCTGTTTTATCATCCATAAGATCTATTAATGAAACATTCTCATCATCTGAAAGATGAATAGTTTTATATGAATAGGTATTATCATCTATCACGATGGTTAAATGTAACTCTTTATCTTCTACTGTAGCTTCAAGTGTCGAAATATTAGAGTATGGTACTAAATAAGTTTGAAGCTGCTGTCGAATATCTTGAACTAAATCCGGACAGTTTTCTTCAAACATGTATCTATATCTAGAAGCTATCCCTACACCCATATCTGGACGCATTGGATCAGTTCCTTTTTCCATTAATAAAAGGCGTACTATAAGTACACCGATAGCTTTCTTACCTTTTGCATCTGCTGGTTGTTTAAAATCGTTTACCGACATGGCATATTCCTTAAGAATACCAGTATTGGCCATATCCTCACCTCCATATAATTATTCATATGTGATGGTAATAAAAAAATACACAATGTACCATTTTTACATCTAATTAATATGTTTAGGAGGAGTTTAGTATGGCACAGACAACTCTAAAAAAGTATAAAAAGAAATATAAATGCCCATTTTGTGAGTTTAAATTTGATCGAGAAAAACTTGCAAATCACATTGACAAATACCATGAAGATATGATACCTGAAGGATATACAGCAGGAAGAGTAGCATTTAATGCTATCAATAAAAAAGAAACTGGACGTTGTATAATCTGTCATAATCCATCACCTTGGAATGAAGATAAACAACGTTACGAAAGACTATGCGGTTCTAAAAAATGCCATGATCAATATTTACAGATGTGTGAAAAACGTATGAAAAATAAGTATAATGGAAAGACTAAACAGGATTTTTTGAACGATCCAAAGTTTCAGGATAAAATGCTTAAAGGAAGATCTATTAGTGGTGACTATAAGTTTACTGATGATGGAGTTCTTCCTTACGTTGGATCTTATGAGAAAAACTTTTTGGAGTTTATGGATAAATTTCTTCATGTAAAATCTGAAGATATTCAAGCTCCAGGGCCTACAATAGAATATTTCTATCAAGGAAAGAAACATTTTTGGATTACAGATTTCTATTATATTCCTTATAATCTTGTATTAGATATTAAGGATGGCGGAAAGAATCCAAATAATAGAGCAATGGAAACTTACAGAGAAAAGCAAGTCGAAAAAGAAAAAGCTATTCAGAAGACTAATAAGTTCAACTATTTGCGATTAACTGATAATCAGTTTGATCAGTTATTAGATATGATACTTGAATTAAAAGAATCCATGATCGATCTTGATGTAAGTATGGGAGTAGGATCAGTAGATTCTTTTTTAATCAAGATAAATGAAAGCACTGTAGAAGATAATCCTTCTACAGTTGATAATTACAGATTAACTACAGTCTTAGCAGAAGCAATGCACAATCCTGGTATGTATGAGAATGGGGATATAAGTGTAATTGAAAATGAGTTCTACGATATGACTGTTAAAGAAGCTAAAGAAAATCTTTTATACTTAGACGCAGAAATAAAAATGCTTACTGAGAGAACAGATAACTATTTTAAAGTATTAGAAGGTGGTAAACCTTCTTATGATTTTCATTATGATTGCTTAATGCTCAAGAAATATGGAATTACTATGGAGAAGATACAAACATTATACGAAAATCTTGATGAATTAAGACAGAATATACTTTCTGTTGAAGAAAGTAACGAGAATTTGCTTGATGAAATATATAAAAAGGAAGTGATAAAATGATTATTGATGATATGTATATAACTGAAGAAGATTACACTGTTGCTCCGAAAATTGATAAATCGGGTTCAGCTGCGGCTCAAAATACTGGAGCAAAAAATAAAACAGAGATTGGAATCGTTTCTGGTGATATTATCGATGCTGAAATGAAGCATAGGTTAGAAACTCTTGATAAAGAGCAATACCAAGCTATTCTAGAATCAAAAGATATTGTTAAAGCATATAATGATTTTGTGGATTTAAAAATAGAGGAGTATAAAAATAAAAATGAAGATTCAGATACAATAAAAATTATTAGGACATTCCAATCATGCTTTAATGATTTTTACCAGCTTAATAATTCTTTAGTATCTGGGAAATCTGTAGAAGAAATAAAACGTGATGTTAAAGATGGTTTTACTTACCAAAGCCAAGACCCACAATTTATACGTCAATTACTTCAAACTAGACTAAGATATGCGGAGACTACTGAGAAATTATTAAAACAGCTTATTGAAAATAATGCTAAAGTTTTAAAAATTTCATCTTCGCAATTGGATACAATGATTAAAGGTTCATCACCACAAAATATAAAAGATATGAAAGATCAAATAGAGAAAAATCAAGATCAGTTTATAAAAAATCAATACCTTGCAGATTGTAGATCTATAGGGGCTGGAATTTTAGTTTGTGGATTTGATTTTGAAATAGGTGGTCCAAATACTAAATTTAAAGATTGCATTCAGGATCTATTACATTATGATGTAGTGGTTAGATCACATGGCCAAGATTCAACATTAACCGAGCGTACAGACCCTCGATTAAGGAAAAAAGTAACAGAAGCTCTCAAGAAAAGTAAATTATTAAAATTAAGTAGAGTTACTGATAAAGATATAGAAGGAGTTATAGCTGATTTTTATGCATACGTGGCTAAAAATCAAAGACAGCCAACTGCTAATGACTTGTACAAAAATGATAAAAAGAAACAGACTATCTATAATATGTTTTTGGTTCAATGCAAAAAATCATATAAAGATGAAGTTGCTCATGCTAGATGGGAATTTGCTAAACCTATAAAATTTGTAGATGGTAAATCTTATATTAGTGTAGTTAAATTTGTTAAAGCATGTAAAGATCAAGGATTTAAAAAAATTAAGATGTATCAGTGTAATCCTGGAGAATTTGATTTACCAGAAAAATTAAAACCAGGAGTTATATTTACTCAAAGAACAAATTATATTGAATCTACTTTAATTAAAGATTATGAAGTTACTGAAAATCCTTCTTTAGATGGAGTTTATCAGCTTGAACAATTAGCTTTGCAGCTCTGTGATGAAAATAATATCGATTATAATGATGATAATTACTTAACAGAATGCATGAACTATTATCAAAATTTTGATCAAGAAATACTTAGCGAAGGTATTATATCATCCGTATTTGAAAAATTAATCGAAATTTGTAAGAAAGTAATTGCTGCTATTATCGGATTTATAAAAAGAATAGTAGGTTTTATTGGTAATCTTATTAAAAAAGCTTTTGAGTTTATAAAAAATAGAGATCAACGTAAAGTAAAAAAACAAGTTAAAGTGATAAGTGTTACGCTTGAAGCTGCAAAAATAAAAACTAATACAGTGTCATCACAAGATGAGCTATACAAGATAATTGAAGGTAATTTAAATTCGATTGCGAAAGAATACCGAAAAGTTGCTGACAAGCAAGCTCGAATTACTAAACAGTTGCAACAGCAACTTGAAATACAATCCAGAAAAGCGCAAAATGAATCCACTATGAAATATGAAAGCGGAAATGTTTTTGATAATATAATAGATGATTTTTATGATGAAGGAAGTGGCGATATGCTATATGATAATAGTATCGAATTTGTAAATAACGTTTTAGATGAATCGTCATACTTAAGCAAATTAGCATTACCTTTAAAAGTAAAAAAAATAAATAAATCTAAAGGTGTATCGATAAATGGATATGCTGATTTAATAAAATACCATTATAATCCGGGCTTAAGGCAAGTTTGCCAAACATCAAAAGACATAGATGAATTAAAATATTTAAGAGATGACACCAGAACATCAATCCCAACGTTAAATAAAATTCAAGAGAGAATGTATAATTGCAGAAAATTAGGAGAGTGTAAAGAAACTAAATCATATTATAAATATATTAAAAAGAAATATTTAGATAGAGGATTAACGGAAAACGATGTAAAGAAAACTATTATAGAAACACAAAAAACAATTCAGATTTGTAATGATCGAATCAAAGAATTAAAAAAGGCGATAAAAGAAAGTGGTTTAGTAAAATCTTGCCAATATGCTGATGATATAATAAATGAATTATTTAAAGTTAAAATGCCTGAAGAAAAAATTGGTAGAGATAGAGCCGTGTATATAGCTGTAACTGAGTTAAAGAGAACTTTATCAAGTAACAAAGAATATAAGATTATTAAAGATAATACAAAAATTGCTATTGATAGAACACAAGGGTCTACTTACGATTTATTTTGCTCTAATGTAGTAGATATGGCAAACATTGGAATTATCTATACAGAAAAAATTCGAGCTAAAGCAGATAAATTGGATAGACCATTTAATACTACACTTAAAGAAATTGTGGATAATGCTGATACCAAATTAAATCCAGTAGGATTTAGGATATATTTGCATGATCATCTTGAATATATGATGATATATGTAAAATCTATGCCAGTATTATAAGGAGGAAATATAAATGCTTACAGAATCGTATATAACTAACCCTACAGATATAATTAAATATTGTTATCAATCAACAATATTTAATCAGAATATAACATCTACATTTTTAGAAAATTATATATACGAATCAACAGGAAAAAAGAAATCCAACGATATTGGATTTTTTGGATGGATTAAAAAGCAATTACATAAAATTGCTGAAATAGTTAGAAAATGGGTAACTGCAATAGTTAATTTTTTTACCAAGACATTGCCTAGTGCAGTTAATGGCTTTATAGATAAGATTTTGATATTTTTTAAATTAAAAAAGAAAAAAACAAAAAAACTAGATATACCTAAAGATGCCACTCCTGAGCAAAAAGAAAATACAAAGAAAGCTGTCGATATTGCTAATAAAGCTACTGCTAAAGAAATGGCTAAAGAAGTTACAGGTAACACAGAGAAAACCGATGATATAAAAGAAGCCAAAAAAGAGATAGAAAAAATGCAATTACTTCCAGATATTCATGAAAAACTTGATGAAGCTATGAAAAAAGGATATATTTTAGTTTATGGAGATAATAATGAAATTGTATCAATTTCAACTAAATGTAGGAAAATAGCTTCTCCTATAAGTAAAACGCTTAAAAAAATAAGTGAACTTTGTAAAGTACGTACAGATGTATTAGATAAACAAATATCTGATATTCAAGAAATGCTTAATACTGAAAGACTCCATAAAGGTTTTTTGCAATCGAATGCTGCAAATGACATGATGGCTGATCAAACAATAAAATCTTTTATAGCTACAGAATATGCTCAATCGAAGGGCTATTATACTCAACGAGGAGAAATGTATTTAAGAAAAGATTTAAAAACTTTAAAATTGGAAACCATGTCGGTAGATCAGATTCAAAAAGAGCTTTCTACTATGAGAGAAACAAAAAAGAGTGGAGATATTATAAGAAAATCTGCAGAAGACCAATCAAAGAAGCTTCTTGAATTATGTGACCGGTTTGAAAAGAGTTTTTCTGATGAAAATGATCAGAAAAAAGCGCAAAAATATATAAACGTAATATCTCAAATTCAAAATACTGTAGTAAAATATGTTACAGATGCAACAAAAGATTATGCATCTTATGCAAATTTTGCTATAAATGAATATAAAGCCGCGATTGCGAATACTAATAATAGAAATAATGATAACTGATAGGAGGAGAAAGAGAATGGTTACGAATGAATCATTTTTTAAATGGAATGTAGATCCAAAGAAAAAATCTAAATTAATTGACACTATTTTAAAAAAGTTTAAATCTGAATGTAGCAAATCAAAAGATCCTGTTATAAATAAAAGAGTAACATTTTTTAATGATGATAAAATAAGTCAAGCTAATTACAGTATAATATGTAAAGGTGATTATAAAACAAATAAATTACGTAGAATACTTGTTGGTGCCTATGATTTTCGTGCCCCAAAAGCAGACAACACTTATAATGAGTTTAGAAGAATTATATCCAAAGTAAATGATGAAGTAAATGGTATAGAAATCAAATTAACAATGTCTGAAGAAGATAGAAATGCATGGATTGCGGGTTATGGGTACGATAATGGCATGGGAGGAGCTGTAATGATAGGTAATATAGCTAAAGGCGGTTTTGATATAACCAAAGCAGGGTGTATAGTATTAGCTATAAAAAAGGATGCCATAAAAGAGTCTTTATGTGATAATGGTAGCGATTTTGTTAATGAAATTATGCATGATTTATTTAAAAAATAAAAAAAGGTATGGGGGGGGTAACCCCCCATTTTAAAGTGAAAATCCGAAAAGGAGATAAAATATAAACGATGAGTTTGAATTTGTTAATGCAACACCAATAGTTGGTATTTTTTCATACTCTATCATTTGTATTTTACCTCCTTTTCCACAGTATTTTAAAAAATCATGCGTGTTAAGATAGCGAATTAATCTAATAAGAAATTAATTAGTTTAAATCCCTATCCATTATTATAATATACTATTATAAATATTGAGTTGCCAAATATGTCTCTAGGAATATTCCTAGAGACATATTAGTTATTTTCTGATATAGAAGTAAGAGCTACCATTTTTACCTTCATTATAAAATACTTCGTATCCATCTTTTTCTAATTCTCTAAGTCCATCATGCTCGAAGAATGATTGGGCAAAATTTTCATATATAGATTCCAAATCATATTTACTAATAACAAGATCCGAATTATCTTTACCTCTATACATAGGTTTTCCTAATAAACCAGATTTTGCTTTAAATTGTGCAAACGGTACATAAATTCTTTGATTGTATTCTGAGTTTTCTATAAACTTTTCATATTGCTCTTTATCAGCTTGTGCTGAATTAAGATATTTAACTATCATCAATTCATCCCAGCGAGGACTGTGTTCATTATTTTTTAAGCTTGATAAATATTGCTTTAGTGATACTTTTGCTTTTTCTATAGCTTTAATAGGTTCGATACTATGAACTTTCTTTTCTGGTTCTTTCTTCTTATTACCAAATCCGAATAACTCATTTAAAACTTGTTCACCAAAATAATTATCCATTTCTTTTTCCTTTCTATATTAGTCCTAAAGACTTTTTATGGAAACGATTTAATATGTTTACTGCACGTTCAAATGGGATAAACTTTCCATAATTATACATATCATAGTCTTTAACAGATTCTTTTATTGCACCACAATACCAATCTTTAAAGTCTGCAATATATACTTTATTATATACTCCATCCCAATGAACTTTACAGTTTTTAAATTTCTCGTCTTTAAATATTTTAAAATATGATACTCCAGTATATTCAATTTTACCTAGCATGATTCTTGCTTCTTCTTCTGATTCTTTTTCTACTTGATATTTTAAACTTCTGTCTTTCTCTATTCCTCCACCTGGTATTCTGTAGTTTCCACCTTTATATGTAACCATATAAATTTCGTTCTTTTCGTTAAATATTAGTACCTCTACTCTTGCTCTAAATATCTTTCCGGGATATCTATCGAAAGTTTTTATAGAATTCCAGTTTCTATTTAGGTCATAATACCCCTCGTTTTTAATAATTTCTTCTAAAGTTATATTTTGGTCTAATGGTGTTCTTTTCTCGATTTCGCTCATAAGATTTCTCCTTTACAAGCATTTTACTATATAGTGTGCTCACTGTATTATATATACAGAGCTTTCTATATTTTCTTGCATTGGAGACGATTCTAAATGGAAACCTAATTTATTACAGTATTCAAGTAAACTATTTACTTTAGGGATATCCGATTTATCTCTAATATTTACTTTTGCCAATACTGGATTACATCTGTAATATAATTCTTCATCTTGTTCTGCTAAAGAAACTATTTTATTTAAAGTAGGATGTGAAGAAATATATTTATCTATATGCCCTTTAATATCTTCTAATATTTCGCTTTCTGTAACAGGTTTATATCCAAACATAGATTTCATTGCAGATAATGTTTTCGATCTGGAATATCGGTAGATATCTTTACCATAACTTATAAGAGAAATATTACCAAGCTGTTTAATATCTTCTGGTTTCCACAAGGAAGCGGTTTTATTATTCTGCACACCAAGGCCTGATTGGATAATATCCATTACAAATCTTGAACAGAAATATTTATTCTTTTTATAATCTGTAGACTGATTAAAGAATACTTGGAATAATCCAAAACAATCATATCTCATTTTATCTTGATTCTTTTTAAACCATTCTAACTGATGCTTCATGGAATCTCTAGCTTCTTTAGAAACAAACATTACATATACACCATATTCTGTTTTCTGTTTCTTATAGAAGTTATCTTTAATATCTTGAGTGACAAATCCAAATCCAACTTTTCTAGTTTTCTCTCCAAAACTATAAATAGGATCCAATCCAGCATTAAAAGAAATGCAAGCATGGCTGTAATGTGCATGCGTAACAGTTTTAATCGCATTTGCCAATGGAGTTCCTGAATGCATTAGTATAATAAATATAGGATACTTATGTTCATCATCGTATTTAGCATCTTCAAATACATAATCTTCAGTAATAGGAAATATATCTTTATTCTCTTCTATAACTTCTTCCTCTATACTATCATCCGGGAGAAGCATATTCTTATTTAAATATCCCATTCTTCTCTCTCCTTTACTTATATTAATATGATGTCAAACACATAAAAGAAAGAGTAGATTTCTCTACTCTTTCTTCTTTTTTTCTTTTTCACTATCTTCTAGCGCATCGCTAACAGATTTAAGAAATATATTCTTTACGTTTTTCAGAAGATGCATAATAAACTTTACTACAAAATTCTTATTAACGAATATACTAAAAATAAGGTCACCACCAGCTCCCAGAAACGCCGAAATAGCCATAAATAAAGAGTATTGAATTTCGAAGGCGTCATTAACAGCACACATCGCTACTGCTACAAGGATGCCATAGCAAATACTCTTTAAAACGATTATTTTGGTCGATAGTTTCTTTTTTCTGGTCTCTAGTGGTGACAATAAATTTATACATACAGATCCTAAAAAGCTTGCGACGAGTGCAGTACAAAAATTGAACAAATAGCAGAAGATAGTATCTAACGACACTGGTATCATTTGCTGTAGCCTCCAATTCTTTATATGCATTCATTTCAGTTTCGCTCATTCTTCGAATTCTTCTTCAAAACTTTTCTGTCCTAAGTATTCGATAATAGCGTCATTATAAGATTTTACATAGAATATAGAAATAATCAAAAATACGATGCAAGTAATTACTGCTGACATATAAATCGCTGTTAAAATATTATCGTATCCTATTGCTATATTCTTATAGAATGAATTTTGTTCAAAGTCTGGTCTCATTTGAATTAATTGATCATACAAATTAAAGGTAACCAAAACGATAAATTTATGATTATCATTCTGGTTACCTTCCTTAAGATCAAGATTTCCAAATATATCGCCATTGCGAGTTATATAAGCTGGAGCTAAGAACTGGTAATTACGTAATCCTTCTACACCTTCTTTTTCGTATACCTTTTTTAACTTGTCATATGTACACGAATTAATTTTCTCATGATCAGGATTATCTATATAATTATATATTTCTATCGCGATTGGGTTTGTAGTTGTATGATTCTTAATCTGCCTTTCGGCAGTTAATAATAAAGGTACATTATATGCAATTTTCTCGTAATCAGAAAACTTCATATGATGGAAATTTTTATCAACTCTTGATAAGTCTAATGTGCGGTCTGCAATAATACGATCATATCCTTCCAAGACTATACAAGAATTCCTATTGTTTTTTACAGTAGAACTCAGTTGATATTCATCAATACAATTATCTACTAAATCTACCAATGCAGATCTGTCTCCCTTATTTAGATCACTTTCAAGTTTATCTAGATCAAAGTTTTCTTTTATATGGGATTCAATACTGGTTGCTAAATTCTGTGCATCTAATTCTGCAACATCTACACATGAATTTAAATAATCCCAAATTACATCAAAATCTCGATCTTTTAAAGCTGTAATTTGTTTCTCTTCTTCTGCTTTTACTTGATTAATCACGTACTCGTATGTGAGCACAGATATAGCAAATAGAAGAGCTATTACAAATATCTTGTATTTGTATGATTTATATGTCTTCTTAGCTACCATTTCATAATGTTCTCCCTTCTATATTTTTTATGGAAATATTAGATTATTATGATGTTGGGGTAACTGAGTATAATATTATATTCCTGTAACTATATAATAAATATTATATTTTAAGGAGGACTTAAAAATGGATAATGTAATTGCAACATGGATTACACAGAATATTAATATCACAATTATTGTGATTCTGCTTCTTGTAGGAGGAGTATTTAAACACTGGATTACAGCTGTACCAAATAAGTATATTCCTGTAATTATTTTACCACTTGGTATTGTTCTTGCTATTTTATTCCATTTACCAATCACAGATAGCGGATTAATTTTTGGATACATAGTAGAAGGTATTGCAAGTGCAATTGCAGCAATGGTAACACAGTCCAAAGGAAAAGATATTATTCAGGATTTATTTGGAAATGATAACTTTAGTAAGAATGTAGAAGATAAAGTTAATGATAAAGTTGAGGAAGAATTAGGAAAGTTAGCTTCCATTGACTTTAGTGATGTTGATAAAGCTATCGATGAAGAAGTAGGAGAAAAGACTACTGATGATAGCGTAGATATCTCTGATGCTATTAATGAAGTAACTAGAGATTGATATAATAATTAAGAGAGTAGGTTAGAAATAACCTACTCTTATATTTTAAGGAGGATATATAATGGAACAGTATGAGATTCTTCATAGTTTAGTAAAAATCATTTTCTGTCATTTAGTGGGAGACTATGTATTACAATCTGATTATTTGGCAAAAGGAAAAGTACATGATATGTATTTATTATTGGTACATTGCGTTTTATATTGCTTACCGTTTTATCTGGTATACGGATTTACTATTAAACTAGCAGTGTTATTTATTATGCACGTTATTATAGATCTATTAAAGTGCATGAATAAGATTGATATTGTAAAAGATCAAGCTTGCCATTATGCGATAGCGATCTTATTATACATCTAGAAGGTATATATTATGATGAACGAAGAAAATTTATCTAAATTATCAGAAATAGTAGCAAAGGTTAAAGATGACTTTGCTGAGACCTATAATGTAGACGTGGATGATATTTGCTTATATGTTTCACCTAGTGGATATTTACATTTGTACACAGAATCTAAAGAAAGTGATTATTTAGATCATTTTTCTAGATGGATACCAGGAGGAGACTGAAATGAATAATGGCATTATGTCGAATCCTTATGCGTATTGGTTTAAACCATCGCTATCAGATATTTTAGAAAGGGAAACTTGATATGGATAGTTATAGAAATAAAAGTATACATCTCAACCCTAAGTGGTCGCCGGAGCAGAGAGAAAAAGAATTAGAAAACTTAAAATATGTTCAGACTCATATTGATAATGTAAGAACTGCATGGAACAATATGAAATCGACTGAAGCATGTGTTGGAATAATTGAGCAATATTGTAAAATGGATATAGCAGTTTTCTTTGATTATATGGATAAGAAAATTTATATCCATGATCAATCTAAATTTAGTAAAGAAGAATGGGAACCATATAGAAAAAACTTTTATCCGATAAACGATAAAGAGAAAGAATATAATAAAAGTGATTTTGAAGCTGCATGGAAACATCATTATACAGTAAATCATCATCATTGGGATTATTGGTATAAGGTGAAAAAAGATGTGGATGCAATGCCATTAGAAGACATTATAGAAGAATGCTGTGATTGGATTGCAATGAGTATGATATTTCCTGGAACAGCATACGAGTTCTTTAAGAAGAGAGTTTTAGACAAAAACTGTAAAGAAGAGGAAAAGATACATTTATCCGAATTTGCTATAGAAATTACAGAAAAAATATTAAAAGCTTATTATGAAGCTAATCCAAAAGTCGAATAGTATGGAGAGTAGGGAAACCTACTCTCCATAATGTTTTTGCTAAGATACTTTGGTATAGGTATGTGCTACATTAGAAGGAAATGCGGAAGCTAAAGTATATTGATTACCTTTCTCATCTTTCCATGCACTAGTTAAACCTAAATTGCGTAATGTTGCTGCCCATTTAAATTTATCTCCTACTTTAATAGAAGTTAAACTACTACAACCAGAAAACATACTTCTCATATCAGTTACTTTACTTGTATCAAAACTAGATACATCTAATGAAGTTAAACTACTACAACCAGAAAACATATAACCCATATTAGTTACTTTACTTGTATCAAAACTAGATACATCTAATGAAGTTAAACTACTACAA
>ERZ808278.142-NODE-142-length-58900-cov-4.681842_pt1 | contig 58900 bp, 43 predicted proteins | sample MGYA00521239_ERZ808278 | MGnify/ENA primary metagenome ERZ808278 (study PRJEB31516, sample SAMN03275600) | gut metagenome | biome: mammalia-associated habitat; material: feces | host: Papio cynocephalus | place: Kenya | collected 2012-07-17 ... | reverse complement strand
CAAAATTTATTAAACAAGTAGTTTTCAATTATTTAATTGGAAATACAGATGCACACGGCAAGAATTTTTCAATTTTCTTAGAGTCTAAAACCATAACACCAGCTTATGATTTATTATGTTCTAGCGTATATGATTGCGACCAAAGAATTGCAATAAAAATTGGTAAAGCACGATATTATAAAGATGTAACAGAAAAAGATTGGATAAAATTTTCACAAGATTTAGATGTTTCTCCAAAATTTGTAAAAACAGAATTAGAAAGACAAAAACAAATTTTACCAGAAATAATGAAGAAATTTGTACAAGAAATAAATAGTGAAATAGGACATAAAATTTTAGAAATAGTACAAAACAACTGTAAGTAAAATAATTGAAGATTTATGTACTTTTACACCATTTCACGCAACTTTTTCAACTGGTCTCGGATTTGTGCTGCACGTTCAAAATCAAGAATTTTCGCCGCTTTCTTCATATCCTTTTCTAATTTATCAATCAATTTTGGCAAATCTTTTTTATCTATGCCAAGTTCAACCATTTCTTCTGCAACAATGTCTTCCAAGTTTCTATAGCTTGCAACAAGTGCAAGAAGATTGTTTTCAATAGGTTTCTTGATTGTTTGAGGAATAATTCCGTACTTATCATTATATTCCATTTGAAGTTTACGACGACGTTCTGTTTCATCAATCGCAAGTTTCATTGAATCAGTCATTACATCAGCATACATAATAACTTCCCCGCAAGAATTACGAGCTGCACGTCCAATTGTTTGGATTAAACTTGTTTCCGAACGTAAAAAGCCCTCTTTATCAGCGTCCATAATTGCAACAAGCGAAACTTCGGGAATATCAAGACCCTCTCTCAAAAGGTTAACACCAACAAGTACATCAAATTCACCTAAACGCAAATCACGTAAAATCTCAATACGTTCAATTGACTTAACTTCGCTATGAAGATAACGAACCTTTATACCTTCTGACAAGAAAAAGTCTGTTAAATCTTCTGCCATACGTTTTGTAAGAGTCGTAATCAAAACTCTTTCGTCTTTTTCAGCACGTTTTTTGATTTCTGCCATCAAATCAGTAATTTGATTTTCGATAGGTCGAACTGAAATTTTAGGATCAACAAGCCCTGTCGGACGAATGATTTGTTCAACTATTTGAGAAGAAGTTTCTCTTTCAAATTCTGCAGGAGTTGCTGAAATATAAATTTTTTGTCCTACTTTTGCAAAAAACTCTTTATTTTTAAGAGGTCTATTATCCTTTGCACAAGGCAATCTAAACCCATATTCTATCAAAGTATCTTTTCTGGAAGCATCACCATGACTCATACCTTTTATTTGAGGTAAAGTAACGTGAGATTCATCAATAACAGTTAGAAAATCACCTCTAAAATAATCAAGTAAAGTCGCAGGAGCAGAACCCACAGGACGACGTTCAATTATTCTTGAATAGTTTTCAATACCTGAGCAATAGCCCATTTCCTTAATCATTTCTATATCGTATTTCACACGTTGTTCAAGTCTTTGAGCTTCAATCAATTTGTTATTTTTTTCTAATTCTACAAGACGGTTTTTCAATTCTTGTTTTATCAAACTTATTGTTTCATCAACATTTTCATCATAAGAAATGTAATGTACAGCAGGATATATAACAACATTTTTAGGTGTTTCAAGGATTTCACCAGTAACACCGTCAATCTTTGTAATCTTTTCAACTTCATCACCGAAAAATGAAACACGAGTGATAGCCTTTTCGTAAGAAGGCATAATTTCGACGATATCGCCACGTGCTCTAAAATTTGCACGCTCTAGAGCAACATCATTTCTCGTATATTGAACAGAAACAAGGTGTTTCAACAAATCTTCTCTTGATAATTCATCACCTACGTGAATATCAATCGCCCCTTTAAAATAGTTTTCTGGTAAACCCAAACCGTAAATACAACTAACAGATGCAACGACAATTACATCGTTTCTTTCGTACAAACTACGAGTCGTATTATGGCGAAGTCTATCAATCTCGTCATTGATACTTGCAGATTTTTCAATATACGTATCAGTACGTGGAATGTAAGCTTCTGGCTGATAATAATCGTAATAAGAAATAAAATACTCTACCGCATTATCGGGAAAAAGCTCTTTAAATTCATTATATAATTGTGCAGCAAGGGTTTTGTTATGCGCAATTATAAGCGTTGGTTTTTGAACCTGTTCAATCACATTCGCAATTGTAAAAGTTTTACCAGAACCTGTAATACCCAACAAAGTTTGAGTATCATAACCCTTATTTATACCCTCAACAAGCTTTTCAATAGCTTTTGGCTGATCTCCAGAAGGTCTGTATTTTGACGATATTTTGAATTTCTTCTCCATAAGTTCATTTTATACCAATATAAAAAAATCTTCCACAATATGTACGATTTACATGCCCGAAAAGAAATGCTAACATGCAATTGTAGGTTAAAAAAATTTTATCAAATCAAATAAAACAATCTAACTCGGCAGAAAATTATTCTGCCGAGTTCCGCATTTATACATGTTTAAGACATGTTACAAGTGGCGAAATCGTGTTATAACACGATTTCGCCTTCATGAGAAAAAATATTTTAACAAAAAAGGCAATAAATTTTAAGAAAAATACTTTATATAAATGTAAGGCAATTATACAGAGGTAAAATTAGGAGTAAAGATATATGGCAAGAGTTTTAGTTTCAATGCCCGAAGAATTTTTAGATAGAATTGATAAAGTTGCAGGTAGCGAAAGTCGTTCACGTTCAGAACTTATTCGTGAAGCTCTAAGAACATATATTCATAAAAATGATACAACAAGACATACTGTTGCAGCAGATAAGAATGCACAAATTTTAGATGCTTTGTTGGATTAAAAAAGTTTTTAAATGACGGAAGAATTAATATTTGGTAAAATTAGGGTAAATAAATTTAGGTAAGTAATTTAATAAAATGGGACTTTTAAAAGTCCTATTTTTTTGCCTTTCGTTTGAGGTAAAACCTAAAACAACCTTCAAAACGCTCATGTCATTCTGAAGCGCGCTTGGTGCGTTATTTAGTTTGTCGAGTATGTTCAGAATCTTGCCAGCTATGAGTGTGTAAATTTGATTTAGAAATGTATATTCGTTAAATAGTGAAATTCCACGTTGGTAAGATGCTGAAACAAGTTCAGCATGACACAAAAGGTATGACATATAGCAAAATTTGTCATTGCGAGGAGTTTACGACGAAGCAATCTAAAAAAAATGTATTTCATGTTGAACATTGTAATGCAACACGACAAAATGTAAAAAGTCGGGTTCAATGAAATTGTTGAACCCGACCTACTTTTCTTTTCTTTTCTTAAAAAATGCGACTCAAATGAGTCTTTTTTGTTTTAATATCTGTATGCTGTAACATCATTATCATCACCTTTTGAAAAGAAATCACTTAACTTTTCTCCGAAAGATCTTTGATCTTTCGTTGCAGGTTCTTTTAATAATTTATCCGTTTCCTTTGTTTTCGGAGTTACAACATTTTTTAGAATATTTAAAAATTCTTTAACATCTGCAAAATCGCCTAAACTAGTATTGATTTTTGTTTCAGAATCAGGTTTATCTATATTACGTATGAAATATGCTTTACCACCAGCACTATTATCTTTTGAATAAACTTCAAGCACATCACTAGGTGAAAGATTTTCTAGTTTGTTTAAAGTTTTTTGATATGTTTTATATTCAGAATTAGACATTCCATCAACAAACGTATTTAAAGTATTATTTTTTCTAACTTTCGCACCAAAATTCGGATTTGCCACACTTGGATTTACACTAATGTTCATAAACTATTTACCTTTCATACACATATTACACACTTATATTACATGTAAGTAAAAGCTAGTCTAAAAATTGCCAAACGTAGTCGCAGTACCCCTCACATCATATCATATCATATCATATAGTGATTATAACCGAGTTTCAGACATTTTAAATTCATATTTACATTCATTTACAAATGCGCCATTTTTGTATCAGTTTTCTCAATTTGACGTAAAAACATTTTTAGAGTAAATTAACTATGTTATGAAAATCGTCATATATGGTGCAAGTGAAATCGGAAGCTTAATTGCGAAGGAATTTCACCAAGTCCACGAAATAACAGTTATAGATAAAGAAGAGAATAAAACCGACGAATTTAGCCGATTAGATGTTCGTTTCATTACATGTGAAGCTCTTACCTTAGATATCCTAAAAACAGTTGATATCAAGAATGTAGACAGTTTCATTGCGTGTTCTACAAACGATGAAAAGAATATCCTTGCTTGTTTAACAGCTAAAAGAATTTCTAACGTTAAAACTATTTGTTTCGTATCAAAAGAAGAATACAAAACCTCAATGGGTTTAACTCGTGATAGCGAATACTCTTCAACTCTATTTATCGACAACATCATTTGGCCAGAAGAAATTCTTACAAAAGAAATTTTCCAAATCGTAACTATTGAAAAAGCTCTTAATGCACAAAACTTTGCTAAGGGCAAAGCTATGCTTTTAGAATACAAGTTAGAGGAAGACTCAATTCTTGTTGGCAAAAAAGTTCGTGAATGCGATTTTCCACCAGAATCACTTATCGTTGGTATTAACAGAAACGATGATTTATCAATACCAAACGGGGAAACAGTTTTAGAAAAAGACGATAAAATCATATTTATGGGTTTATCAACATCTTTGGCAATCCTTGCTGCAAGATTTTTCCACGAAAAGAATTACAACAAATCTATAGCAATCATTGGTGGTGGTAACGTAGGACTTATGCTTGCTAAGAACTTAGAAAAAACAAAAGTTCATTTAAAAGTTATCGAAAAAGATATGGCTCGTTGCGAATATTTAGCAGAAGCATTAACAAACACTCTTGTTATCAACGGCGACGGAACAGATTTAGAGCTACTTACGCAAGAAGAAATTCTTGAAACAGATGCTGTAATCAGTGTTACAGATAACGATGAAAAGAATTTATTATGCTCACTTTTAGCTAAACAATTGGGCGTAAAACGCATTATTTCAAGAGTTTCAAAAGGTGTAAATATTCCATTGTTCGACAGAGTTGGAATTGATATTACTGTCTCACCAAAGCTTGCAGCGTTGCACGAAATCAAAAATTTACTTTCTGAAGAAAACAATATTGATATCCTTGCAACAGTTGAACAAGGCAAAGGTGAAGTTCTTGAAATCAATATCGATAGTTCGTTTAAAGAAATCAAGCTTATGGATTTAAAACTTCCTCGTAGAGCTATTATCGGTATTATTCACAGAAACAACAGAGTCATTATTCCAAAAGGTGATACTTTGATTAGACCAGAAGATAATTTGATTATTTTCACAACAAAAGAAAGCGCACCTGTTATAAAAGAATTTTTTAAAGGTGTTTAGATGAGATTATATTATCTTATAGATTCATTAGGTTTAGTAATTTCTGCAATCGGTATAATGTCGTTTATACCTTGCATTTCTGCGCTAATCTATGGAGATATGTTTTCTCTAATCCTATTTGCAATTTTAGGCGTTATAACAACAATAGTTGGGCACTTAATGCACAGACTAACACCTTCTGAAAGACTTTTAAACCTAAAAAAAACAGAAGCTTTAGCAATTGTATTGCTTTCTTGGGTTTCATTCTGGTTAATCGCATCTATACCGTTTTTATTCTACGGTTTAACACCAATAAACGCCTTATTTGAAGCTATTTCAGGTATAACCTCTTGTGGTGCAACAATATTAACTAGTTTTGATTTTCCAAAAACATTCTTCTTCTGGAGAGCCTTCATTCAATGGTTAGGAGGCATGGGAATTATCATCTTATTTACAGCCGTTTTACCACAATTTGCAGTAGCGGGTAGACAAATGTTCTTTGCCGAAGCCCCAGGTTCCAGAGAAGAAAACCTTACACCAAGAATTAAATATACCGCAAGTGCTCTTTGGGGCTTGTATGTAGGCTTAACAGCATTACAAATAATCTTATTATATTTTACAGGTTTAAAACCTTTTGATGCAATATGTATTTCACTTACAACAATCTCTGCCGGTGGATTTTCGCCACTTGCAAGCAGTGTTGGCGGATATCATTCAATGATTTGTAATTGGATATGTATTCTATTTATGTTCATTGCGGGTTGCAACTTTGCACTTATGCACAAGGCTATTGTAAAAAAAGACCCAACATTAATGGTTAAGAACGAAGAATTCAGATTTTACTTCTTGTTTGTAAGCATAATCTGTTTAATTCTTGCAGGCTCATTATTCTTCAGCGCTCATTCAATTACATTTAACACATTTACAGATGCAGTATTTTCAACAGTATCAATAATAACCTCCACAGGACATACAACCGCTGATTTTGCGCAATGGTCTCACCAAGCTTTAGCATTATTATTCTGCACAACAGTCGTTGGTTCTTGTGCCGGTTCTTGCGGTGGTGGTATCAAAATAGCCAGAGCAATTATTTGCTTTAAATACCTAAAATCAGAAATCACAAAAATCTTACACCCAAATGCTGTTATTAACATTAAACTTGATAACGCAGTTGTATCAAATGAAGTAAGACGTCAAGTTTTAACATTTATAACTTTTTATACATTAATCTTCATACTTAGCGTTTTTGTAACAACATTAATTGAAAACGATTTATTCGTAGGTCTAAGTGGTTCTGTTTCAACGTTAGGACTAGTTGGTGTTGGTGCAGGTTCAATCATAGGTCCAGCAGATGGTTTCAACAATGTTCAACAAGCAACAAAGATATTATTTATGTTTAATATGCTTATCGGACGTTTGGAAATCGTTCCTGTAATTGTGTTATTAAATAAAGATTTTTGGAAATTGTCTAAGCAATAATAAATAAGGAATAATTGAGTATAACCTAGAAACCAAGAAAAATTATTCATGAGATAAAACATTTACCTTATGCAAAACAAATTTTTCGTTCTTCTCTTGGATATGCGTTTTCAATACGATTAACACTAGCATTATAATAATCTTTGTCAATTTCAACACCTATAAATCTTCTGTTCAAATTTAAAGCTGCAACCCCTGTACTTCCAACACCCATAAACATATCTAATACAACATCATTTTCATTACTTGCAATATTAATTATATGTTCTAATATTTTTACAGGTTTTTGAGTTGGATGTTTTGGATTCTTTAATCTTTCACTTCCCATGCAAATTGGACTTTCTATAAAATTATGCATCTCATTTTGTTTTGTAAAATTCCAAGTATGACCTTTGTTCCATAAGCAAACAATTAATTCACAACTGTTTAAAAACGAAGATTTTCTAATATTTGGTATAGGATTAGTTTTGTGCCATACCATGAACTGAAAAGTATCAAATTCAGAATCAAATACCTCATGATATTTTCCTATAAGATTATAACTTGTAAAAATAAAGATATTACCAGATGGTTTAATAATTCGTTTAAACTCTTGTACCAAATCCGCAGGATTTAAAGGCTTTTCATCCCAGCTGGCAACATCATTATTAATCTCTGACCTCCAGCTAAAATTCATATTGCCTGTACTGTAGTTAGCAAGATTGTAAGGGGGATCACAACATATTAAATCTATTGAATTATTAGGAATATCTTTTAATTTTTCAAAACAATCTTCGTTAAAAAGTTGATAGTCTTGAATACTTTCCACGTCTAACATGTCTCCTCCTTGTCAAAATACATGTTTTTTATCATTTTCAATGATTTCTTAATATGTTTTGCACTTTGTTTATACTGTTCAAAAACAACGTCAAACCCATGTTCATCATCACAAACAAAATTCCAATAGTTTTTACCTATTAACAATTCGCCTTCAGAAAAGAACTGTTTGACTCTTTCTTGCTTCCATTGTCTACCTTCACCAAACTTATTATATGCTGTAGCAAAGTATATATAAACTTTTTCATCTTTTCTATCTGCTAATAAATTCTTTAACAAATAAAATTCTTCCAACATTGCAATCTTTTCTGCTCTAGATTTCTTATTATCTAAATCTCCACCTGCTTTTAATTCAATGATATAATGTTCCTTTTTATTAGGATTATAAAAATAATTATCAGTTGCATGCGTCATTTTAAAGCTATCAACATTTTTAGGAATTATAAACGAATGGTCTAAATAATGACTTATCTCCGGTTTTATGTGTTGCTCGTATGAACTCATTAAATTAGAAATATGTTGCTTTTGTTCAGGCAATAGAAAAGATTCTATTGAACCCTTTACAGTATAGCTCAATTTTGCTATTGAATTGCCCATATTTTCTAAAACTTTACCAAATGAACTATCAAAGCTTCTGACAAAAGCCGAATAGAACATAAATTCTTCACCTAACTCAGCAATAAAACAATTATTTTTTTTGGCATTAATTACCCCATTAGGATCAGTTGTTTCAGCCTCATATCTACTCTCCAGTCCAGTTACAAAACTGACAATACTTGCATCAATAATCTCACATATTGCCTTCTTTTTTGATAAATCCATCAGCTTTAACTCCTCGTTCTTATGATAACACAAAAAAAAATGACTGTGTCATTAAATTAACATTAAATAAATCCATAGATGTATTTAGAAATATATACACATAATTTACATATCCTATTTTACTATTTTACTATTTTACTATTTTACCCATTAAACAGCAAACTCATGCCTGCACGGAAGTAGTTTTTAAGTTCTGAAAGAGAACGAACTTGTGATAGCATTTTAAACACGTAAGAAGGTCTTAAATAGAATTTTCTTACTGCAAGTTTATGCAATTCCATAACTCTTTCTTTTGATAAACAATGCGTCTTAATAATTGGGTAATAATACGCATTTTTGTACGAATAATCCTTATCAAACAAATTATAGTTTTGAGCATAATTATAAAACTTTGTAGCAGGTAAAGGAACAGCTGTATAAAAACTTACAAAATCTGGATTTAGTTCTATTGCTAAATCGATTGACTGTTTAATAGTAGCCTCATCGTCCCATGGCAAACCTATTACAAAATATGCGTAAGATTTCATCTTCGCACGTTTAATCATTTTGAAACAATCTCTTATTTCAAAAATAGTTGTTTTCTTCTCAATTTTATCAAGTATAAATTGTGAACCGCTTTCAACGCCAACGCTTACAAGTCTGCAACCTGCCTTATACATTAAATTCAACAAGCTTTGGTCAATCGTATCGACTCTCGTATTAGCAGACCAAGTTATTTTTAAATTTTCTTTTATAAGCTTTTTACATAAATCTACAACCCAAGCTTTATCTTGATTAAAAATATCAGACCAAAATACAAAGTTTGTTATTTTGTAATTTTTGATACAATCTTTTATCTCTAAAATAATATTTTCAGGACTTCTATATCTAACAACAACTCCAGACACAGGAGTTGCTAAACAGAAAAAGCAATGATAAGGACAACCTCTTGCGACCTTAATTATAGCTTGAGGTTTATCATTGTCAGGTCTTCTATATAAATTATTATCAATTAAATGTCTTGCAGGGAATGGAAGTTCATCGAGATTTTCAATAAAGGGTCTACGACCAGTGTATTTTACTGTATAAACTTCTTTATAACAAATACCTAAAATATCGTTATATTCTTTACCTTCAAGAATTTCCTTCAAGGTTTCTTCCGCTTCACCAACAATAACAATATCAACGTATTTGTTTTCATACAAAACATCTTTATTCTTAGCTAAAAACGGTGCGCCTTTAGCAATTGTAATCATTTTTGGAAATCTTTTTTTCGCAAGCTCAATAGTTTTAATATCAGACTCAAAAGTTGGAGTTGCGACATTCACAACCAAATAATCAGGTTGGAATTTTTCTAAGTCCTCCATAAAATTTCCACCTAGTGAATAATCTGAAACTTTCGCCTCATAATTAAGCAATTCTGCAACTCCTGCCAAATATAACAAATCCATAGGCGGAAGTGGGGGAATGATAAACAATTCCTTCACAGGTTGCTGACATCTATCCTCTCTGTTTAACACAGGAGAAGGTGGGTATATAAAAAAGACTTTCTTCTTCATAACATAAATCTATATTTAAAATTAATTCTAGTCAAGTTATTACTTTTGTGTTAATTTTAAAATATAGAAACTAGCAAAATAAAAGGAAATTAATATGAGTATAGCTGATGAATTAGCAACAGTATATGATGCCCAAAGTACAGAAGCTGAAATGTACAAATTTTGGGAAGATAACGAATTTTTTAAAGCAGATAACAAAAGTGATAAACCACCATTTTCAATGGTAATTCCACCACCAAACGTTACTGGTGTATTACACATGGGACACGCTCTCGATGAAACTCTTCAAGATATCCTAACACGTTACCACAGAATGGCTGGTTACGAAGCTCTTTGGATTCCAGGTACAGACCACGCTGGTATCGCAACTCAAGCAGTTGTCGAAAAGAAACTTAGAGCTGAGGGTAAATCTCGTTTCGATTTAGGTCGTGAAAAATTCTTGGAAGAAACTTGGAAATGGACTAACGAACACAAATCAGCAATCCTAGACCAATGCAAACGTTTAGGTGTATCTTTTGATAGAACAAGAGAAAGATTTACATTTGATGAAGGTTGTTCTGCCGCAGTTAAAAAAGTTTTCGTTGACCTATACAACAAAGGTTTAATCTACAAAGGCGCATACATCGTAAACTGGTGTCCACGTTGCCAATCAGCTATTTCTGATATCGAAACAGAATACGAAACAGAAAAAGGTCATTTATGGGAAATTTCTTACCCATTAGTAAACGAACAAGGTGCAATCGTTGTTGCAACAACAAGACCAGAAACAATGTTTGGTGATGTTGCAATCGCAGTTCACCCAGATGACCACAAATACAGCGAACTTATTGGTAAAACTGTATATATTCCACTTTCAAGACGTGAAATTCCTATCATTGCTGACGAATACGTTGACAAATCATTCGGTACAGGTGCTGTTAAAATTACTCCAGCACACGACCCTAACGATTACGAAGTAGGTAAACGTCATAACATGAAACCTATTTGGGTTATTGACGAAGAAGGTAAATTGAAAGATTGTCCAGAAGTTCCTGAAAAATATAGAGGAATGGATAGATACGAAGCTAGAGAAGCTATCGTTGGCGACTTACAATACCAAAATTTCTTATTAAGAATTAAAGACCACGAACACAATGTTGGTAAATGCCAACGTTGTAACACAACTATTGAACCATTATTATCAGAACAATGGTTCGTAAAAATGGAACCTCTTGCAAAAGAAGCTATTGCAGCTGTAAAAGACGGTAGAATTAAATTTATCCCAGAACGTTGGGAAAAGAACTACCTAGGCTGGATGGAAAACATTCGTGATTGGTGTATCTCACGTCAATTATGGTGGGGACATCAAATTCCTGCATATTACCACAACGAAACAGGTGAAATGGTTGTAGCAGAACAAAACCCTGATCCAGAACACTACACTCAAGATACAGATTGTCTTGATACTTGGTTCTCATCAGGTTTATGGCCATTCTCTACAATGGGCTTCCCTAACACAGAAACAGACGATTTCAAAAAATTCTATCCAACATCAGTTCTTGTAACTGGTTTTGATATCATCTTCTTCTGGGTAGCAAGAATGATTACAATGGGCTTAGAATTCACAGGGAAAGCACCATTCTCTACAGTTTATATCCACGGTCTTATCAGAGACGAAAAAGGTCAAAAAATGTCTAAATCTAAAGGCAACACAATTGACCCAGTTAAAATCATTGATAAATACGGTTGTGATGCTTTAAGATTTACTCTTACATCACTTTGCACATACGGTGGACAAGATATCAAAATTTCAGACGAAAGATTTGAATACGGAAGAAACTTCGCAAACAAAATCTGGAACGCTTCAAGATTTGTACTTATGAACCTTGATGGTGTTGATAACAACGACATTGATATGAATAACTTAACTCTTGCTGACAAATGGATTTTAAATAAATTAAATGATGTAGCAAAAGACGTTAACGAAAATATCAAAAACTACAGAATCGGTGAAATCGCACACATCTTATACGATTTCTTTTGGAATTCATACTGCGATTGGTATGTAGAAATCGCTAAAATCCAATTACAAAACGAAGAACAAAAATTAAACACTCAAAGAGTTTTAAGATACGTTCTTGATATGTCATTGAGATTACTTCACCCAATCATGCCACACATCACAGAAAAAATCTGGCAATTAATTCCAAAAGAGTCAGAATTCAAAGCAGTTATAAAAGCTACTTATCCAACATACAAAGAAGAATTAGTTTTCACAAAAGAAGCTTCTCAAATGGAATTAGTATTTGAAACAATTAAATCATTGAGAAACGTAAGACAAAGCTTCAACATCTCACCATCTGTTCCAATCAACATTGAAATCAGAGCAGAAGAAGGTGAAAAACCTGTATTTGAAGCAGTTACATCTTACATCAAGAGATTAGCAAGAATTAACGAAATCACATTTGCTGACGCATCAACCGATGTACCTAAAAAATCAGCAGCTTGCGTTGTTTCAAAATCAAGAATTATCATTCCACTTGAAGACTTGATTGACTTGAATGCAGAAATTAAACGTCAAGAAAAGAAACTTGATAAATTAACTGCAGAAAAGAATTCACTTCTTGGTAGATTGAACAATGAAAAATTCACTTCTAAAGCTCCAAAAGAAGTTATTGAACAATCAAGAGCTAGAGTTGAAGAAATCACTCATCAAGAAGAATCTATTCAAGAACTTATTGATAACTTGAAATAGGTGTAAAAACTTAAAAGGAGAGGCGACAGCTACGCTGTCGCCTCTCCTTTTTTATAAATTATTTAACTAACTCACCTAAAAGTGTATTGTCTTTAACTTCTAATATTTTTACATTTTGAAGCGAGTTTAGAAGATTTTCATCTGAATTATCTTTAACTATGACTTTAAGGTAGTTTTCAGTAACACCTTTTAAGAAGCCTGTGTGCTTGTCTAAATGTTTTTCGACAAGTATTTGATGAGTTGTCCCTACATTTTTATCTAAGAAGGCATTAAATTTAAGTTTAGAGACTTGTTTAATAACGCTTGCACGATATTCTTTCACATTGTCTGATACATGACCTTCAAGTTTTTCTGCAATTGTACCTTTTCTTATTGAATAAGGGAAGGTGTGAATTTGAGTTAAACCAGATTTTTTAAGGTTTTCAACTGTGTTAGAAAAATCATCATCAGTTTCACCGACAAAACCAGCAATTATATCACTACCTAAAAATGGTAAATTGAATTTTTTATTAATATCTTCGATTTGTTCTAAATACTTTTCTACGGTATAAAATCTATTCATTCGACGAAGAGTATTGTTGTTAGCAGATTGCAAAGACAAATGAAAATGAGGACAGAATTTTTTAGACTGTGATAAAAAGTCTAATACGTCATCTGTTATTTCAAGAGGATTAAGAGACCCCATTCTAATTCTGTTTATTGGTGATTTTTCTTCAAGCAACACTAATAAATCTAAGAAGGTTTTATCAATGTCTTTTCCCCATTGACCTATGTGAATACCTGTTAGGATAATTTCCTTGAAATCGTGTTCTGCAAGAGTGTCTATTTGCTTTAGAATAAAATCTTCTGAAGCGCTACGACTTTTGCCACGAGCATAAGGAATAATACAATATGAGCAACGATTATCACAACCGTCTTGAATTTTTACACAAGCTCTTGTTTTAGTTGTATCTAAAAGAAGAGTGTCATTAAATTTTGCCTGTTCCATAATATTTTGAACAGCAAACTTTGTATCAGATAATAAGTAATCTGCAAGTTTAAGCTTTTCGTCATTACCAATTACAAAGTCGATATAATCTTTTTCTAAGAGTTCTTCTTTTTCCACCTGAGCAACACAACCTGTTAAAACAGTTTTAATATTACTATTCAAATGTTTTGCATTTCTAAGAATGTAAAAAGTTTCGTTATCAGCTTTATGAGTAACCGTGCAAGAATTTAGGATAAAGTAATCAGCTTCATCAAGAGCATCTGCTTTTTCAAAACCAGCATTAAGAAGAGATTCTTCAATAATAGAACCTTCGTACTGATTTGATTTGCAGCCCATAGATTTTAAGAAAAATTTGCTCATAGAATAATAATAACATAAAGGAATTTTAAATATTATAAAAAATATAGTTGACAATAAAATTCTTTTTAGGTATATTAATTATACAAACGCTTTGGGCGTTTAGCTCAGTTGGTAGAGCGCTTCCCTTACAAGGAAGATGTCGGGAGTTCGAGCCTCTCAACGCCCACCATTAAAAAAGAGACCGACAAGGTCTCTTTTTTAGTATATTCTGGGGTTCGAAGATATTTAAGCCTTATTGGTCGCTCGAACTTTTTTCTTTTCTTAGTAAATTTTTATATCTTTCGTCAGGAATATCCCACTGAGCGATTAACAATACCATTTCAGTACAAGCTTTGACTACTTCTTCAAAGGTCGCTTCGCCTTCTTCAAAATTTATAATTACTTTGGGGGGAATAGATTTTCTTGGCATATGTAAATCTATAATGATAAAATATTAAAAGGCAAGATTTAGTTATTATAAGATTTTTTTGCAGATAGTACAGTGGTATAAATTGACAAATTTTAATATGAGTGCTATAATTGCAAAAAAAATGCAAAAAACGAGGTAAATTAAAATGATACATAATATGAAAGTCGAAAACTTGTACAGTATTGGGCAAGAACAAGAATTTGATTTTACATGTACAAAAATGATAGATAATAGTGTGGCAGAAACCAAATTCGGATATATTAACAAGATAAATTGCATAATAGGTAACAATGGTGCGGGAAAAACCAATTTTCTAAAAGCAGTTACTTTCTTCCGTTGGTTGGCAGAGGAATCATTTTACAAATCAAAAGGGGACGAACTTATTCCTTTTGAACCACATTATTTAAATAGCAAGAAACTAACAACTATGCAAATGACATTTGATAAAAATGACAAATTATTCAAATTGGAATTTGAATTAAATAAAAAATACATTTTATCTGAAAAACTGAGTATAAAGAAAAATGGTGATGCAAAATTTAAAAAAGTATATTCGGTGTCAAGAAAAGATAATAAATTATTGACATTATACAGTGAGTATTTAAAACCTTTAAATAAAAACGAAAGAGAAAGATTTAAAAGTAAAAACAACTGCTCTTTATTTTCTTATTTGATTATGACAGGTGCACTAACTCATTTGGGTTTAAATTCTATCTTCACATCATTTTACTCAAATTTGTCAGAAGCTGGCATGGTTGACATACCAATATTGTATGACTGTTTTAGAATTTCTGAAATGTTAAAAGAAACAAAAAAATATAAAGATGTAATTCTTAAGACCTTAAAAACTTTTGATATTGGGATAAGTGATATTTCAGAAAATTCAAATGGACAGTTTGTTGTTCATGATGCAAAAACAGATAAGGTTATAATGGATAAAGAAGTTATCAGTCTTGTTCACGGAACTGACAAGCAAAAGTTTGAAGTGCCATTACCTTTTGAATCAAGTGGTACGATTAGAAGTTTATCATTATTATTTCCTATAATTGATGTCCTAAATAACGGAGGACTTTTAGTAGTAGATGAAATTGAAAAAAGTAAACACCCTATAATTATAAAGAAATTAATATCTTCCTTTGAATACTTAATAAAGGATAACAATGATGTTCAAATTATATTTTCTACTCATCAACCATTGCTTTTAGATAATAGAAATAAATCGCAAATATTTTTAGCGGAAAAAACTGACTATATCAATACTGAAATATACAGGTTAGATGATGTTGAAGGTGTTAGAAATGATGAAAATTTTGCGATGAAGTATTTATCTGGTAGATATGGTGCAACTCCAAGAGGAGAAGTAAAAATTGACTAGAAAAAAATCGAAACGAAGAAAAGCTTACAAAACTATTTTTATTGCTTGCGAAGGATGTCGTGAACATGAATTTCTAACATATATTAAAGACTTGTTTGATGAAGAATTACAAGAGCGAAATATAAGAATTGAAATTGATGACAAAAAGAACAATACATTTGGTGGCACACCAGAAAAAAGATTATCAACTGCACTAAAAAATGAAAGCAAATACAATATTGTTATTGCGTGGCTGGATGATGATGTTCAAATAGAAGACACAAGTATTTACCGTCGTTTAGAACAATCTTGGTGTGTTGGCAGAATTTCTGACAATATTTCATTAGATGAATTAAGAAAGTTAAATATAAACAATCGTAACCCAATAATTATATTGGCTCAACCGCTAAGCATCGAAAGCGTAATTATAAGAATTTTAGGCAAAGATATTCCAAATTTAAATGAGTTACTTTCAGCAAAAAGTAAAGTAGATAAATTAAAAAATTCCTTATCTGGAATATTTGGGTTTAAAGATGTAGATAAAGAATATCAGTATTATCTTGAAAACCTTAGCAAGGAAGACCTTATTTCAAGGGCAAAGAATATTGAATGTTTAAAAATTTTATTTGAAATATTAAATATTAAGTTGTAACTATGATTTTTATGCTGCAAGTAAATTCTTAAAGTTTTCAATAAATACAGCCGTTTCAGGTTCATTGATTTTTTCAATAAATTGCAATATAATTGCCTTGTGGTTAAAAAAGTTCGAGTTATGACCTTTTAGGTCCACCATTTAAAAAGAACCACTTCGGTGGTTCTTTTTTATTGCGTTGTTCGGCTACACCTCAGCACACAAACTTGATTTTATTTTCATGTCCATTCTGTGTCCACTTAAAAGAAATATTATTATACAAATAGAGCGGGCTAGAATAAAATTCTAGCCCGCTCTATTAATTTATTTAATCCAAAGTCTTAGTGTTACCTACTACCTTTTAAAGTATTTTTTCCTACCTTATTTTATTAGCCTACCGATTAATAAGCATGGAAGCTTTTTGTAACTTTAAAACCTTTTTCCTTCTTCACTACACTTTGTTTTGTTTGATTTTTCATTTCGTTAAGATTATCATCATCTGCTGCAAAACCTTTTGGTGAAAATCTTTTTCCGAAGCTTGTGTTAATACCACTACCAAATTTTCTTTTATTGTGTTCATCATTGTAGTTGAATGAATCATTGTTATTATCATTTTGTTCTACATTTTGGTCTTGTCCTTTGCTTGGATTAACAACTTCCCTATCTGGATTTTCTGTTGGTAATGTTGTTGGTTTGTCTACATTAACTGGTCTGTCTTTTTTTGTTTCCGGTAATGTAGTCGGTTTATCAACGTTAACTGGTCTTTCCGGGTTTGTAATTGGTAAGATTGTTGCCTTATCTTCAAATTTCTTATCAAATTTACCACCGATAAATGATTTATAAACCTTCGTTTCTGTTGTTGCAATTCTGTTTGGATTATAATCACCTACTACCATTGAATTGATTAAATCTGAACCTACATAAATATTTTCTGTTGTTAAATTACCACCTACTATTGTATTTATAATTAATGAATTTTTTGAGTTCGCTATGTTTACGTTTCCTTTGATAACTGAAAGTTTTGTTCCGTTTCCGTAATCGCTACCGTAATCATTAATTATATCAGTAAAGTAACTTTCGTTATATTTTGTATTATCGTAATCTGTTACTGAAGTTTTATCTGTTAGGTTTGGAATGTATTGATTACCTGCTTCTTTTGAGTTTGCGATAACTACATTTCCTGCTCTTGTGATATTTAAGTTACCACCGATATTTACTCCAGCAAGTTTAACATCTTGTCTTGTATCGATATTAACATCTTTGCCGATTGCTGTTTCTAAAGAACCGTTTTCAATTAATGTATCTTTCAAGTTGATGTTATTTTTATTTGATTTAAGTCTTGAATTTTTGATTACTAAGTTTTCAACAGTTTCGTTATCAGCGTAAGAATTATTTGTTACATAATCAACTGTTACGTCAGAACCATTTTCTAAAGTTGCACCTTTCAAGAAACCTTTTCTACCTGTAACTTTAGTTTTATTTAAAGTTGAATCTTGCATTTTTAAATCTTTATCAGCTGATACTGTTGAGTTAGCAACTTTTGCGCCACTAATTTGAATATCATTTGATGCAACCAAGTTTGATTTATTGATATTTGAGTTGTTTGCGTGAATATTTCTACCTGCATTTATTTCAGTATTTGAAACTTTTGAATTGTTAGCAGAAATATTGTTATCTGCAACCATTAATGAATCTGAAATATTCATATCATTAGCTTCAATATCTTTTGATGAAACTGTAGAATTTTTGATTGAGAATGATTTACGAGAATCAGTTCTTGAGAATTTAACGTTGTTTGTAGCTTGTAAGTTACCGTCATTCAAGTCTGTATCTGTAAATGTGATCTCAGCAGCTGCTGCTCTGATTGTTTTGAATTGGCTATTTCTTACGTCAGCTTTGTTTGTAGCTTTGATTTCAGAAACTTTATTACCTGTTGCAATAACATTTTGTACTTTTATATTATTTGCATTGAAATCAAAGTTATCAATTGTTGAATTGTACATTGCAATTGTATCACCAGTTGCTCTAACTGTGTTTGAAGAAGTAACATTGTCTAATGTAATTGAACCAGCGTTAGTTGTTGTAGCTGATGCAATAGCTTCACCAAGTACAGTTGAAGTTGATGTTGTTGGAGTAACTTCATCTACATTGAAATGTCCTTTAGTTGCAACGCCTGCCCAACTTCTTTCGTCAACGATAAATTCGTCAGCTTCTCTTGAAATAATATCTGTTTTAACATCTTCTCTTACGTAAGAAGTTAATGTTGTACCTTCAGAAGTTAAATTCAAAGTTCCATTGAATGTTGAATTTGAAATATTGATATTTGAACCTTTAACATCAACATTATCTAAAGCTTTAATGTTTGATAAAGTAACATTCCCTCTACCAGCTAAAACATCGTGAGTGTTTCTTGTAGTAGTAGTTGTTGTTTCAGTTTTAGCAAAAACTTCACCATTAGCTACTCTATGAGGAACACCACCTGTGAAGAAGCATTTAATTCTATCCCAGAAATTTGCCCAATTTGAAATGTTATCATAATCAAAAATTTCTTCTGATGTTGAATTTGAGGCAAGGATTTCTGTTTTTTCATTTTTAATAACGTTTCTATCCATAGCTTCAATTGCAGTTTTGCCACCTAATTCAGTATTTTTAACTGCGATGTCGCCTCTTGACAGAATAGAAATTTTACCTGTGTTTTTATCTTTAACAGCGATAATAGAATCTTTTACGCTGATATTACCGTTATCAATCATATTATTTTTATTAACAACAGCATTGAAGTTAGAAGAATTTTTTGTATCGTTGATAGCATAGAATGTAACACCATCAGCTGTTACAAGTCTTGTATCTTTAGCAACAATGTTCGCTTCTGTAATATCAATGTTGTTAGAAACGATGTTTAAGTCGTTAGCGATATTAAACCTAACTTGACTAGTTGCAAATTTACCACCTTCAATTCTAATCGCTGCATTGTTATTATCACCAACTAAGTGCATTTTATCACCCTCAAGAGCAACTTGATGAGTAGTTAAAGTTAAAGCGTTTGCGTTAACCCAAGAACCGTTTTCAAAAAGAATACCATTAGGGTTAGAAATAATAACTCTACCTTTTTCAGCATTGATTGAACCAGCAAATTTTGAAATACCAACACCAACAACATTATTCAATGAAGTTTGACCGTCTTTCATAACATAATTTAAGCTTTGGTCTTTACCAACGTTTAAATCATTCCAGTTCAAAACACTGTTTGTTTCTGTATTTGTAATCCACGCATTGCTATAATCTGTTTTAATAGTAGCACCAGTAACGTCTCTTAAATCAGCACCGTATTGACCGCCAATTTTATCCAAAACTTTACCTGAAGTTACCATATCCATTGCCATAACTGGAGCTGTAAAATCAACTGCAGCAAGGGCTAATATTAACAAAGCAATAGCTTTATGGGCTTTTAATCTTTTACGTCTCATAAGTTATTCTTTTCCTTCTTCTTTTACTTAAAATTTATATATAAAAAAATATTTGTTTAATCCAAATCTGTATATATATAACTATACTACAAATTTATAAAAAGTCCACACATTGAATAATTGATTTTTTAAATTGTAATCGTTACAATTTTTAACTCTTTTATAAAAGATTATATTTATTCATGCTAGAATTTTCTTTGAGAGGAAGTTTGAATAAAGATGAAAGTTAAAACCTTAATACAAGGGGCTCTTTGTGTGTTATTGACTACTGCGTCTGCACCTGTAATGGCAGATCCTATACTAAACCCATCAGACCCCGCAATTATTAACAGAGAAAACCAATTACAATTAAAAGATTCTTTTCTTGAAGAAGAAGTAATTCAACCAGTAGAAGATGCTACTCGTTTGAAAGATATGCTTGATAAGCAAAAACAACAAGAAGGAAAAGATGTTCAACACGAAGGACATCTTATTCACAACCCCAAGTTTTTATTAAATAAAGTGTATTTCAGAGGAAATACTAAAATTTCTAGCTCAAAATTAGAAAAATTAGCAAAAGATTTGGTTGGTAAAGAAATTTATTTAGAAGACGTAATGGATTTAACAATAAAAGTTAGCCGTTATTATCAAAGCAAAGGTTACATAACTTCTTACGCATATTTACCAGAACAAGAAGTTACAGACGGAACAGTCATAATCGCAATCAAAGAAAGTAAAGTTGTATCAAAAGAAGTTGAAGGTAACAAGTGGGAACGTGATTGGTTTTTCAAAAATGTTGCAATGTATGATTCAGGTTTAAGAGAAGGTAATGTTTTCAACGCTAGAGACCTTCAAGGTGCAATGAAAAACATCAATGACACATCTTATATGAAAGCTGCGGCTCAAATTACAAAAACAGAAGATCACGATACAGAAATAAAATTACACGTACAAGACAGATTTCCCATTGGTTTAAACCTTGCGTGGGACGATTACGGTCGTAACTACACAGGTCGTCAAAGATTTACAAGTGTTTTAAGCTACGATAACCTTTTAGGTATAGGTGATAAAATATACGGTGGTGCTATTCTTTCATCAGGTTCAACTGGTGCGCTTGCAGGATATCAAATTCCTATCAGCAAATACGGAACAAGATTAGCCTTTGACTATTCATACTCAAACGTTAAACTTGGAGGTCCATATAAAAGCTTAGGCATCAACGGTAACGCAGAAACTTATTCATTAAAAATCATTCAACCTCTTAAAAATACTGCAACTCAAGATATCGCCGCTTTCGTTTCATTTGATGCGGTTAATTCAGTATCATCAAGTACATTATTTAGAGAAAATTTATCAGATTACAGCCTAAGAATTTTAAGATTAGGTATGAACAGTATGTTTGATGATTCTTACGGTAGAACAATCGCAAACATCGGTGTTGACTTAGGTACAAACGCACTAGGCGCAACTGAAAATATCAAAGGTGCACAACAAAGTTCTTTTTATAAAATCGTAGCAAGCCTTGCAAGAGTTCAAAGATTACCTAAAAAATGTTTAGCAATCTTTAGAATTAACGGTCAATATTCGCCACAAGCTTTATATTCAGCTGAACAAATGTTCTTAGGTGGTACATATTCAATTAGAGGTTATCAACCCAGTGAAATCTTAGGTGATTATGGCGTTGCAGGCTCTCTAGAATTAAGAACTCCAATCCCAGGGTTAGAAAAAATTCTACCAGAAAAAATTAAACACTGGTCAGATAAAGTTAAACTTGCAGTCTTTTATGATTGGGGTTATGTAAAAGAAAACGGAGACCTTTATGGTTATCCTTCAAACTTCTTACACTCTGTAGGGTTTGGTACTTGTATAAATTTAACTCACGCTCTTTATCTACAAGCTGGCTTAGGTATTCCTTTAGGTGCTAAATATTATAAAGAAGAAGGCGGTCGTTTTTATTTCTCAATTAACACTGACATAGATAAAATATTATTAAAACCAAAAGAAAGATTATAATATATTTTAAAGAGGCGAAGCCTACGGCTTCGCCTCTGAATTGAGAGGGCGAAACGCAAAGCGTTTCGCCCTAGCTTAAATTAATAACAAAAAAGAGGTTTGCCGAATGGCAAACCTCTTTTTTAAAGCTCTTTATAATTCCTATAAGCTGAATTGACTTTTGTAGAAACTGTTTGATGCAATTGCTTGAGTGATTTTGTTGTTGCTTGGAGTAGATAATCTGTAATTGTCTGCCAATCTCATTTCTCTTTGAACCAATTTATCATTTGTATTTGTTACTCTATCAGCAACCTTCAACCAAGTTTCAGCCTCAGTAGTTGTCGCTCTAACTTCTTCTTCTAAAGTTGCTTTAGGTAGAACGTGAACACTTTCGTGTGCAATCAAGCAAGCTACTGCTTCTTTTGGTGAATTTTTAAATCTTTCATTTATTAAGATGTAGTTTTCACCGTTTTCATCAGTTGAAGCAACTGCATAGTGATTAGAATAAGAATAATCAATACTTGATAAATCATAGAACATAATTTTGATTTTATTTTTATCTAATCTTGCAAAAACATCGTTAGAACCAATGTTTTCTAATACTTCTAATGCTGCTTTAACTTTGTAATCTTCAGTGTATTTACCGAAGTCTGCAGCTTGAGCTTGACTAACTCCTAAACACAATATAAACGTTAATACTAATAATAGTTTTTTCATTTTAATTTACGATACCCTGTCTATCCTAATCTTATGTACATGTATTCGGCAGAGCATTTTCAGAACTTGAGTAAATTTGAGCCTTTGTAAACAAACTGTTACAAAAAATAAAAAGAGGCGCTTTGAAAATAAAATTCAAAACACCTCTAATCCAGAAAAGACAATTAATTAGTTATTTTTATTAAATGGAATTGAAAAGATTAAGGCTAGTAAACAAGTTACAGCGCCGACTAAATATGAGATTTTAAAAGCTAACAGATTATTGAAAGAAAATACTGAAAAGATAGCTTCAAAAACAACGACACCGAATAACATTCCCAAACGTCCTGTCATTCTGTGTATACCCGCTATCATACCGGCATTGCTAGTCTTTGCCATAGACATTACAAGATTATTATTTGATGTAATAAAGAATGAAAAACTTACACCGCAAAGAATTAAAAACAATGCGACTTGTAAAATGCCTGAATTATCTGAACAAATTATAAAGTATAAAATATTCAATACAGAAATAAACATTGAAAAGATACATAATTTATAAGGTTCTATCTTAGACGACAATCGACCAGAAATAAGACTCGTAATCAAATAACTAATTGAATACAAGACGAATACGCAACCAACACTAGTAACATTCAAATGTAGAATTTCATATAAATAAAATGGCATTAAAAAGTTTGTCCCTGCAAGGAATGCAGAAAGCAAAAACATAGCTATATTTGCAAAATCGAAGGATAAGTTTTTAAAAACTTTTATATCAATAAGTGCAAACTTATAAGTTCCCATTCTTATCCAGAACAACCCTGTAAAAATCAAAGCTGAAACAAGAACAAACATCATAAAGTTTGATTTAATTGATACCAAATGTAATTTGTTTATAAACAAAGTCAAGGACAATGCTGAAAAGAAGCTAGAACAAGCCCCGATGAAATCAAAAGGCTTTTTACTAGTAAAATCGCTAAAATCGTTTGGTAAAATTTTTAACAAATAAAATATAGCCAAAATTCCAACAGGCAAGTTAACAAAAAATATCCAACGCCAATTTAATACACCAGTAATCAAGCCACCCACAGGTGCACCAAGAGTTATACCCAAAGCCGCAGCTGAAGCCAATATACAAAAAGCCATACCTCTATTTTCTTTTGCAATATATTTTGTAATCATTGCTTGCGGTAATGCGTACAAAATACTTGCACCAATACCTTGAAGAAAGCGAGAAGCAATTAACATCATCAAGGAATTCGACAAACCACAAAGAATTGAACTTACAGTAAATATTCCAAAACCTAAAACAAATAATCTTTTTAAGCCAATCTTATCACCGAGTTTACCAAAAACTAAAAGCAATGAGACAACCATTAAATTATACGAAAGAACAATCCAAGATATTCCGCTTGTATTTGTACTAAAATTTTCAGCAATAACAGGCAAAGAAACATTTACAATATATGTATCCAAATTCACCATAAATGATGCCATTGAAATTATATACATCAAAATTAAATATTTATGTTTGTCGTTTATAATATTTGTCATCTTATGCAACTTCCTTACAATCTTCAGCTAAAAACCCAATTTTATCGGCATTTCTACCTACTGACCAATAATCAACATCATTACACATACACGCAATATTAATGATAGAATCCATATTTGGAGTTTTAATGCCCAATTTCTTTGCTAATGTTGAAATTGGAACTAAGCTATAAGGAACATCTTCTGAAACATATCTATGTTGCATATTTGCAGGAGAATGCTGAATTTTATACGCATCAATTCCCATAATAACGTCATACATATTTTTGTAATCCAAACTGTACAACGTATTCATAATTTCTGTAACTGTCATTGGATTGTTATAAAAATGTTTAGCAACCTCAACTCTTTCGACATCAACCTTTTCGATAACCCTTGCAACAGAAGGAGTTATATCAAAATGAGAATTTTTATAAGAACCAAACTGCTCAATTCTACTCATATTTAACAGAGTTGTTATTGTATGCAAAGTAGAGCTTGGGTTGTTAAAACTTGTTTGCCAAACATTTTGCGCAGACACAAATTGAGGATAAATTTTATTTAAAATACTTAAAGCTTTCTTTGTATCAGCATCAGTTATCGCAGAAAACATTACTCTATCCTTTATACTCTTAATCAAGACTTTTGCAGGAGCCGTAATTTTTGTTGTGTAAATAAAGGACGAAGTTTCACCTACAATAAAATCTTTTTCTCTGCCATTAGTTTTTAAATAATTGTAGAAATTCAAAGCAGAAAAACCACCGCAAGGATATACAACCAATTGACCTTTTTTACCGTATTTACAAATACACTCGTTATAGTAATCTTGCGCAAATGCCGGAACATTTACAAAAATAATCTCTGCGAATTCAATAGCCGATTTAACATCATCGCAAACATAATCAGTTTCAGTCGTAACAGTACCTTTACCTAAACAAGTAACACCTTCAACCGTAATATTTCCAATCGTTTTTAGAAATTTCAAATTCAAAGAATGATTTTCAACCGCTGATAATTTTACCTCATGTCCCATTAATTTCAAATCAGCAGACATAGCAAGTCCGCCATGACCAGCGCCTAACACCGCTATCTTCATAGTTAATACCCTCTTTCTCTTATATATAATTGTTATTTAATTTTTCTTAGTTTATCAATTACCTTTTCTGTATAGCCAGAAGCAATTTCACCTACCTTATCTGATGCAACTTGATACAACACACCAGAAATAATAAGTTTTGATATATCGACAGCCTTCTTAGCTTTTTCACTATTTAACTTGAAGACTTTTGATACACAATCAGGAACAGCATTAGAGATTCTGTTTAAAACCTTTTCTCCCTTTTCGCTTTCCATACATTTTTCTAAACCCTTAGAAACAGCAAAACCAGCTAAGAAAGATGAACCATTTCTAAACTTGTCTTTGTCTTTTCTAAGATTAACTAACCCCATTGCAAGTTCAATGTTATCACTGTTTCTATCCGCAAAATCCCACGCTTTATTAACAGATTTTTTCACGTACGAATCTTGTTTAGGATTGTATTTATCAGAAACAGGTTTTACAGCCTTTAAAATACGAGTCGTCTCAATCAAAGCTTCAGGTAATTTCGTCCAATTACCCTTTAAGACTTCTCGTCCGTCATTATATAAAGATACCGCTTCTGATACTGCGTTACACATTATACCTACACCTTTTGTTAGTTACAACTGACATTGTAAGGTATGACTAACATATTGTCAATACCAACACTACATGTATATTAACAATTTTTACAATGAAAAATTGCCTTGTTTTATGGAAAAGTTAACATAATTAAAAAGAGGCGAAGCCTTCGGCTTCGCCTCTTAACCAAGAGGGCGAAACGCTTTGCGTTTCGCCCTCTTTTAAATTATTACAAAATTTCTTGTATATCGTACCTTGAAGCTATTCCGACAATCTTTTTATTTTCATCAATCACGACAGCTTTATCACAATTATTAGAATGTAATCTAAAATATAGCGTATACAAGTTCAAATCTTTATCAACAGTAATAATATTTGTTTCCATAATATCTTTTACAAAAAGTTTTTTATCACCACAATTAATCAACACATCTTCGATATCAGATTTAATAATAGCACCGATTAAACTATTTGAATTATCTACTACTGGGCAAAAACTATGATGTTGATTAGTCATTTCTGCTAAGGCTTCTTTTATTGGTAAATCCTGATTAATTATTTCAACATCTGTTTTCATAATATCTGAAACTTTTTTATTTTCCAAAATCTTTGCATCAGTAGAATTTTTTACCTGATTAACAATAAGTTCTGAATAAATAGGTTTATGTTTAAGTTTTTCTGCAACTAAATCAGCAATCGCACAAGCTAACATAATATGCAAAATAAAATTATACCCACCAGTCATTTCAAAAACCATAACGGTTGCAGTAATTGGAGTTCTTGCAACAGCAGATAAAAATGCAGCCATACCAATTAAAGATAGAGCTACTAGATTAACCTCAATACCGACATAGTTAGAAAACACACCTACGATATAGCCCAAATACGCGCCAAGCATTAACATTGGTAAAAATATTCCACCAACAGCACCTGAACCAAAACAGAAAGGTGTAACAAAAAATTTTGCTATAAATATTAATGAGACCAGAATTATTGGTAATTTGTATTGCAATAAAATATCTACACTTCCATTGCCACTACACAAAACCAATGGCAAAAACAAACCCACTAAACCAACTGCAAACCCCGCAATCATTGGTTTAAAATAAGGTTTGATTTTTATTTTTAAAAACAGGTTATTATTAAAATGAATTAATTTTGAAAATAAAACGCCTAACAATCCTGCAATAACGCCCAAAGCAAGACATACAAAAATATTTAGAGAAGTATTTTTATCTAAAACAGGAATTAAAAAAGATGTGTTATTTCCAAGAATATATCTTGAAAGGCTTGATGCAACAACGGTTGAAATCAAGACTGGGAAAAGAATAGAGGAATTAAATTTTTGCATTAATTCTTCAAGCACAAAAATAGTTCCCGCAATTGGGGCATTAAAAGTTGCAGCAATAGCGCTACCTGCACCCGCAGAAATTAGTTTATCCTTATCTGAGCCACTCAATCTAAAAAGTTTACCAATCAAAGCGCCACTTCCAGCACCTAATTGAACGCTTGGACCTTCTCTACCCAATGACATACCAGTACCGATTGATGCAATACCACCAAAGAATTTAACAAAAATACTTCTAACTCTTGTTAAATTACCTAAATGTAGTAAAGAAGCTTTCACATAAGGAATACCGCTACCTTTTGCCTCAGGTGCAAATTTATAGACCAAATATCCAGAAATCAAACCACCTAGAGCAGAAATAACTGGAAATAAAAACCAAAGATTTTTTGTTAATTTTTGAATATATTCAAACAAATTTGTAATAGACATTTTAAACAAAACGACAAGCAACCCAGAGATTAAACCAACAAGAATTGCTTGTACGATTATTTTGCTTTTAAAAAATGATTTAAAAATATTTTCAAAATTAAAATGTATACATTTCATAGTTTTAATTATACAACAACAAACGAAAACAAATAAAAAAAAGCTCATTCACTGAGGAAGAATGAGCATCGGAGAGTTTATACTCCTTACAGAATAGTCGCATATCATTTAAAATTATTTAGTACTCGTTTTCTATATTTGTATTATAATTTTTTATAACGTCAATAATGGACGCATAAAATAACATTTTTTTAAAGAGGTAAAATATGGAAGATAAACCAAGATATTCAAGAGTTTCAGACATAATCGATTTAGCGACCTTTATGGCATCAAAAATTCAAGGTATAACATTAAACGATATTATCGAAAGATATCACGTATCAAGAAGAACAGCCGAAAGAATGCGTGATAGCTTGTTGAATATCTTTCCACAAATTATTGAACTTGAAACAGATGAAAAACATAAACACTGGGGCTTTTCAGATTATTCAATAAAAGAATTAATTCATTTCAGTTCAAATGAGATAGCAAATCTTGAACAATTAAAAAGAAGAACTACAAATAAAGAAACGCAAGAGCACTTAGAAAAAACTATTGCAAAATTAAAGACATTAAGCACAAAACATCTAAATTCTGTGGAAACCAATGTTGAAATGATTATGCAATCAGAAGGTTATGCCCTACGTCAAATGCCTCAATACAAGATTTCAAACGAGACTTTGATAACAATTAGAGAAGCGATTAAAAACTCAAAAGTTGTAAAAGGAACTTACCACAACAAAGAACGCTTTATTGAGCCTTTGGGTTTGATTTACGGCGAAAAAATATATCTTGTCGCAAGAGAAAAAGCAAAAGGCAATGATATTTATAATTACTTATTGCACAAATTTAGCGACTTAACTTTAATAGATAAAACCTTTGATAGAAAAGATTTTAACCTAGAAGAATACAACAAACAATCTTTTGGTGTTTATCACGGAGAAATTTTAAGGGTAAAACTCTTATTTGATAAAGAGATTGCAGAAGAAGTTTTAAATTATAATTTTCACCCAACACAAAAAGTTAAACAAAACGAAGACGGCACAGTTACAGTAAGATTTTGTGCAAGTGGAGATTTGTCAATAATGTGGCATATCTTTAAGTGGGGAACTTCTGTTAAAATTTTAGCTCCAGCCAGCTTAAAGAAAGAATACACAAAAATGTTAAAAGACATTTTAGAGAAAAATTCTAAAAAATAAATTATTTATCCTTGTCTAAATTCATAGAAATCTTGAAAATATTTCTACCGTGAGCGTATTCGTAAGAAACATTGTCCATAGAGTTTTTAACCATATGGATACCAAGACCACCGATAGGTCTTTCTTCAACACTCAATGTAATATCAGGTTCTGGGTGTTTAAGAGGGTTAAATCTCTTACCAGAATCGACAAAGGCGATTTCAATTTCGTCATCAGTATTTGTAATGCTAATTTCTACATTACCGACCTCATCATCTGGATAAGCGTAGCTTGAAATATTTGCAAATACTTCTTCTGCGGAAATCATCATTCTTGCACGTTTTGATTCATCAAGGTTCAAGTTATCACAAATATGTTCAACCCTATGCAACAATTCGCCCAAAGATGTAACAGAAGCAGGAAGTTTGAAGTTTTTAACGCCAAAGTATTCAATAGCTAACATCGTAATATCGTCTGGTTGTTCGTGTTCTGCATCTTTTGTATATTCGTGAATATCTGTACTTAAATTATTCAAAATATCAAAAATAGATTTATCTTTGTTTTCATTCAAGCTGTTTCTTAAATTAGTTTCGCCAAACATTTTGCCATCTTTGTCGGTAGATTCAGTAATACCGTCAGTGTATAAGAAGATTTTTTCATTAGCTTGTAGGTGAATTTCTTCTTCTTCGTATTCAATATCTGGTAAACCACCAACTACAAAGTTTTGTTTTGTGCCTAACAATTCAAAATTACCGTCAGCACGTTTGATGAATGGGTGAGTATGACCTGCATTTACAAATTTAACTTTACCAGTAGATAATTCCATTACGCAAAGGACAACCGTTACAAACAAGCCTTGGTCATTATCTTGGCATAATTCTTTGTTTACTTTATCAAATAATTCTGGAAGCGGAACATCTGTTTTTGCAATGTTTTTGATAATTGTCTTAGCCTTCATCATAAACAACGCTGCAGGAATACCTTTACCTGAAACATCTGCAATCAAAAATGCTAACTTATCTTCATTGATAAGATAGAAATCATAAAAATCACCGCCAACTTTCTTTGCTGCGTCCATTGTTGCGTAGATATCAAATTCTTTGTGATATGGAAACGCTGGGAAACGGTTTGGCATTGTAGTTGTTTGGATTGCCTTTGCAACCTTTAATTCAAACTCTGCTTGTTTCTTTTCTTTTTTATAACCGTCAAGCGCTTGAATATATTTTTTAATATCTTCAACAGCTTTGTTTAAAGTTTGAGATAAAATAGCAAATTCTGTAGGTTTTGTAATATCTAATTTAACATCAAGATTGCCACGACCCATTTTCTTTGCCATATCAACAAGGCAGTCAATTGGATTATTGATATTTTGTTGCAAGAAGATGTATAGAACAGTGTAAACACCAACGTACAAAGTTAACAAGCATAGAATAATCATCAAGATTTTTAAACGTAAAATCTTGAATAATTCAGAAGTAGGAACGTTTACAATAAATACCATACCGTTTTCAAAATCTTTGATAAACGTAATATATTTTTTATGATTGTAATGAACAACAGTTTTTTCTTTTAAATCTTTTTTGTACCATTCGATGTCAGTTAAAGGTTTACCGATTAGTTCAACATTTTCGATATCAGAATCTTCATAATATAAAATAAAATTGTCTTTTTTATCGGCAAATAAAATTATCGCATTTTTAGGAGTTTGACAAGCTTGAAGCTTGTCAATGATTGAATCCATATCCCAATCAATTGTTGCAAGACCGATAAGCTTGCCGTTTTTATCATAAATACCTTTACCGATAGTGGTCATTAATCTATCCGTAAAATTTGAATCAACATACGGCACAACCCAACCAATAGAATCTTTTTCTGACAATTTAGGTAAAAGTGATTTGTACCAGCTTTCGTTTAGGTAATTGTAATTCATTTTATTCAAATAAGAATTTTTATAAAGACTGTCATTTTTATAGAAAACTCCCAATTTTTCTTGAGAAGAATGAACAGAATAAGGCTTGAACCAAATACCGCCAGAATTAATTTCATCATTAGCTAAGATAGTCTTGTTGTTTTCAAAGATTGATTGCACATAGAAATTCAATCTATTCACATCGCCTTTGTATTCAGCAAAAATTGTACCGCCAGAAGCAAGTTCAGAAACGATAACTTTTAAATCATAAATAACCTTTTCAATATCGTAGGTAAAAATATCTACACGCAAATCGTAGGCTTCAATCTTAACTTGTTTACCATTTTCGTATGCAGAAAAAGCCACCGCAAATGTTACGATAGATAGAAGAGAAAGCAGTAATGAAATTATACAAAGGATTTTAAATCTAAGAGTTTTAAACATTTTCTATAGTAAGTATTTTGCTAAAACCTGTCATATTAAATACGTCCATAACAGCTTGATTAGCATTAACAACTTTCATTGTACCTTGTGAAATCATTCTTTTTTGAATTTCTAAAATAGCTCTTAAACCTAAACTTGAAATGTATTCAACATTTGAAAAATCAAGGATTAAGTTTTCAATATTATCAAGTGAATCATTAACTTGTTCACCAAATTCCATAGCAGTGTTTGTATCAATTCTGCCATCAACACTTATGACAATAGTTGTGCCTTTTTTAGTTTTTGTAAGATTCATTAAATCATACTCCAATTAGAACTTTCTCTTAAAATATTATAGCATATTGCAAATATTAAAACAACCTTACAAAAAGGTTTATGGAATAAATTTTTGAGATATAATTAGTTGAGGAAAAATGGAGGACATGAAAAATGATTAACGAAAAAATGGAAAAAGCATTCAATGACCAAATCAATAAAGAATTGTATTCAGAATATTTGTACTTAGCTATGAAAGCAAGATTTGCAGAAATGAACTTGCAAGGTTTTGTAACATGGTTTGACGTACAGGTACAAGAAGAACACGCACACGCTATGGGTATGTATGATTACTTGAACGAAAGAGGCGGTAAAATTGAATTGTTGGCAATCGATAAACCTGAAATCAAAGGTTCAACACCACTTGAGATTTTTGAACAAGTTCTTGAACACGAAGAATACGTAACATCAAGAATTAATGCACTTATGGACGTAGCAGAAGAAGTTAAAGATAGAGCTGCATTATCATTCTTGGATTGGTATTTGAAAGAACAAGTTGAAGAAGAATCAAATGTTGGCGGTGTTTTGGCAACATTGAAATTAATCGGCGAAGATAAAAAAGCTTTATTGTTATTAGATAAAGACTTAGGCGCAAGAACATTCGTTGCCCCAGTTATTGGATAGGACAATATAAAGTATTCCCTTCTCCCAACGATGGGAGAGCAGATTGTTGCCAGAGAGCGGAGTGTTTTTGCGAAGCAAAACACGAAGACTCGTTTATCGGCAACAACCAAGCAAGGTGGGCGAAGCTCGGTTGAGGGTTTAGTTAGATTTTAAATTAATCTAAGAGAACCCTCACCGATTTTTTATACCCTCATAAATTCGTGTAAAAAATCCCCTCTCCCAGTTTTGGGAGAGGGGAATATAATATTGTCATTCCGGACTCGATCCGGAATCTGACTAACGAACGCATTATACATTCACAAATCTCAGATGCTGAATCAAGTTCAGCATGACAATAATAAAAAGGCGAAGCCTACGGCTTCGCCTTTTCTTTTATGCTTTAATATTCTGTCAGGCCGAACTAGTTTCGGCATCTTGACGGCTCTTGCAAATTCCGTCAATTTTTCCTAGAATAAGTTGAAGTTTTTAGGTTCATAGATTGCATAAGAGCCTTTAAGACTTGTGCCACCAAAATCGATATTATATTCTTTTAGCGTAGAGCCAAACTCTTCACGAGCTTTTGCTAGAATTTCATCAATTTTTTCATAATATGGTTTCAATATTTTACCAATATTTTCAGCCATTTTATCAAGTTCAGCAATTCTATCACTAGTTGCAGATTCTCTTTGAGAAGCTATTTCTCTAAGTTGCATTTCTAATGGTCTTACTTGTTCTTTAAGAGTATTCAATTGAGTTCTATCTTCAGTTGATAAAGAGTTGTTCAATTTTTGATTATTTTTGTACTCAATTGTAGCTAAAATTTCTTCAGCATCTTTCTTAGCCTTTTCAATTTCATAACTCAAAATATTACGTTGAGTATTGAATTCAGATTCAGAGATTAAACCACTGTTGTATTTGTTTACTAAATCTGTGTATTCAGATTTTATTTGATTAGCAGTAGTTTGTGAGTAGCTAAGACCTGATTCAAGTTGACTGAATGAGAATGCAGCCATATTTTTAGCAGTCTCTTGAAGCTTGTCATACGCATCTTTAACATCATCAGAAACACTTATAAATACAGTATTTATATCACCAACGGGATCTTCTTCTGCAGGAGTAGCTGGTGTTGTTGGAGTTTCTGTTACACCATCAACTTTGCCAGCGTTGTCAAATAAATATTGACGTCTTTCTTGTAATGGTGTTGTTTGAGAATCAAGCTCTGCATATTTAGCTCTTAATTCTGTATCTTTAGCTTCAAGTTCATCGAAGGCTTTATTGTATTCATCAGCAGTGATAGAACCATTTTGATATTGTTCATTAAGACTTGTAGCTTGTTGCATTAAGTCTTGAATTTGCAACATGATATCGTATTGTTTTTCACCAATTGCAACTAAATCATTGTTAATTTGTTCTAACTCAGCTTGTTGTTCCGGAGTCATTTTTTGAATAATTGCATCTTCAGCCTTGTATTGTTTTGCAGCTTCAATTATTGAAAGTTCATCTTGCGCAGCATATATTTGACCGACAATACTTTGATATGATGTACTAAATTCTTCATCAGAAATTTCGTCGGCATCATAAGCTTGTTCAAGTTGTTCAAGAGATGTTTGTAAACCCGCAATTCTAGAATTTAATTCGTTAGATTTTGAACTTAATTCTTTATCATCTAATTTGGCATATTCTAAGATTTTAGCAGAAGCATCATCAATTTCTGCATCTGTAGAACTTGGTGTTTCTGTTGTATCAGAAACTTTGCCAGCATTATCAAATAATGCTTGACGTTGGTTATTCAATGGCTCAATTTCTTTTTCAATTTCAGCCAAAGAAGCCTTTAATTCTGATTCTTTTGCAACAAGTTTGTCAAACTCTACATTGTATTCATCAGCTGTAATTTCACCATTTTGATATGATTCATTTAAACTTGTAGCTTGTTCATATAAACCTTGAAGTTGGCTTGTTATTTCATATTGTTTTCCAGTAAGTTCAATCAATCTGTTAGTTACATCTTCTAATTCAGCTTGTTGTTCTGGAGTCATCTTATCAATTAATGCGGCTTCTTCTTTATAAGTTTTTGCAGCCTCAATTGTATCAATTTCCAATTGAATTTCGTATTCACGGTCATAAATATCATTTAAAGCATTCAAATACTCTTCGTCTGAAATTTCACCATTATCATATTTTACATCAAGTGCTTCAACTTCTGATTCAATGCCAGCTAGTTGAGATTTCAACGCATCTAATTTAGATGCTAAAGTTTCATCATCTAACTCAGCATATTCCATAATCTTAGCTTGACCGTCATCAATTTCTTTTTCTAAATCTGATTTTACCGTATCAGTAGTGCCAGTTTCACCAGTTTCGTCAGTAGCTGGAACTTCTGGTGTTTCAGGAACAGCAGGTGTTTCTGGTACTTCTGGAGTCTCAGGAACTTCCGGAGTTACAGGAGTTTCTGGAGTTGTCGGAGTATCATCAATCACGTCAGTATCTGTAGCCGCATCTGCAACTGCAGCAGCTAATGCTTTTTCTGCCTCAGCTAATTTTGCTTGTGCTGTATACGCTGATTGATTCAACTCATTCATTTTTGCTCTAGCTTCAGTTAATTGAGTTTCAACCTGCGAAAGTTGATTTTTAGCAGAAATTAAGCCTCTATTAATTGAAGCATACGCTTGAGGATTTGACGCATTAGATTCTAAAGCATTTGTCATGCCTGTAACCTGCGCAGTTAAAATTTCTTGACTATTAACTAAAGCCTCAATTTTTTGTGCAGTATTTGCGATTTCAGTTCTAATTCTTTCAACTTCTGCTTTTGCATCTTCAACAGCTTTTTTCAAATCAGCATTTTTATCATCATCTGTTTTATCAGTTTCTGTTGTTGAAGATGTAGATGTAGATGTTGTTGTTCCAGTTTTTGCCTCATCTAACGCTTTTTCTGCATTAGATTGATTTTTTAGAGCTTCCGCTTGTTTTTGTTTTAATCCATCTAATTTAGTTTGAGATTCATTTAAATTTTTATCAATATTTTCAAGTAAATTTTGAACATCAGTTATTCTATCTTGTATAGCTTCTTGAGCAGAAGAGTTTTTAGCATTTTGCTTATATGCCTTTTGTAAAGTTTCCAATTGAGAAGTATAAGACTCTTTAGAGCTTGTTAAATTTTTAATCGTTGATTCTGTTTTTATAATTTCTTGTTCTATATTTACAACTTCTGCTTTTGCCTCTTCAACAGCCTTTGTTAAATCATCAATTACAGAGCTATCTGTAGTAGCAGTAGTTGTAGTAGATGTTGTTGTAGAACCAGAAGGTTTATTAGCACTTGCCAATTCTGCCTTAACTTGATCTTCTGTCTTTTCACCATTTTTAATAGCCCAGAAATTTTCCTCGCCATATTTGCTAATCATTTCTTGGTCAGCTTTAGACAAGATAGTCATAGCACCCGTTTTTGGGTTAGTTGCAGTATTTTGAACAATAGAATCTACAAAGTCATTCAAGAATTTTCCAATAACTTTACCAAAAGTATTTTTATCTTGTGAACCTTCTTGATCCTCAATAAATTTCTCAAGACCAGCTTCTTCGCCGATACCATTACCGTCAAAGCCGTCTGTTTTTTCTGGAGTCGTAGGGGTAGTCTTATCTATCGTTGGAGTTTTAGGAGTCTTTACTCCTCCGCCACCGCCATCAATTTTATCAATATCTTGTACTAAATTGTTTCTAAATTGTAATTTTGATACTGCCATAAATTCAACCCTTTTTTAGATACTATTGTGCTTCCTATGTTTGTATTATCGGAACATGTTTTACATGACTTTAGCCACTAATTCCGTCTTTATCATACCACATAATACCATGTTGTGTACTATTATTGCATTTCAGACATTAAAATCCATTTTTACAAACGTTAACAATTAGAGGAGAGAACATAAAGTGCGTAAATTAAACTTAAAATATATTTTCGTTGACTGGAAAAATGCAACATTGGTAAGACCCTGAAACAAGTTCAGGGTGACATGAAAAGAATTATGAATAGCAGTAGTAGCCTACTCACAACTCACTGACATCTACTCACTATTTAGCTACAACTTTTAATTTTGAGCCTGTTTCAGCTTGTTTTGTAACTTTATATGGGTTTGTTACAAAATTGTATTGTGGGTTATACATAACTTTTGATTTTCTTGTTTCTTCTGGTACAGAATATAAAATCAATGTGCTATCATACATATCAATCTTATTATCTTCTCTATAATTACCAGTTCTTGTTACGTAATTAAAGTCGTCTTCATTATTAAAACGTTTAATAAAGTAATTGCCTTTATCTTCGCAAACTTTATAAATAGATTTATCTCTTTCGTCAGCATTCTTGAATGTAGTACCAAACTTCAAGCCACCTCTCAAGCCAACTTTATCATTCATAGTTGTATGAAGAGAAATGCTATCCAACTTAACGTGTGTTGGTACGTATTCAGCTTCCTTATCAAGATTAACATTATTAGCATTAAACAATGAAATTGCCATTGCGCCGTCAGAAGATTGTCTCAAGATAGCTGAAACAGGTTTGCCTGTATAAGTATCTTTATGCAAATCCAACGTGAATGGAGCACCGTCGTTCAAAGCTTTCAACTCTGGACGTTTTCTCAATGCCATTGTTTTATTCATATCGTTATAAAAGTCTTTAATAAAGCCTTTATTCTTATCATTCAACCAATCCCAACGAACGGCGTTTCTGTTTTGGATATAAACATTCTTAGCTTTTTCTTCGTAACCAGTCAAGCCTAATTCATCACCTGCGTACATTGTAGGATTGCCAGGTAAAGCTACCAAAAATCCCATCATAGCTTTAAATTTGCTCATACCTGGTTTTAAAATAGTTTCAAATGTTGAATTGAACAAGTTTAATTTTTCATCTTTGCTTAATTTCAAGCCATGTTTAGCTTCTGCATTTTTAATAACGTACTTAATAGTAGTATCAATTGGTTTTGTACCAAAAGCATCTGCCGAAAATTCTTTATCCATATATTTACCAGATGCCAAATCAGCAACAGATTTTGAAAGTGCAGAGAAAGCATCGTTCTTTCTTTGACCTTCTGGTAAAACCTTACCTAAAGCCTTACCTAAACCGCCTTTAATAGCATCGCCCATAGCAATTGCTTTATTGCTTACTTTATTAAAGTCAATACTATTAATATCTGCATCTGTAACTTGGTTATACATTTTATCCTTCAACACAGCAGTAGCAATCTTTTTGTGATTGTAATTGTTATTGAAGTTCGTATGGAACAATTCCATATCTAAAGACAATGTATGCAACATTCTTGGTTTATCGTGGTTGCCAACGAATGTATATGAATACAAAATAGAATCAAGAGGAGCTGAATTTAAGTAATTATCGCTACCTACCATCTTATCAAAGATTTTTCTTTCTCTACCGTTAGCGTCCATTGCTCTACCTGTTGTAATATCTTTATTAAAGATATTCGCAACATCAGTGAAGAAGTAAGAATAGTTTGCGATACTTGTCATGCCTGCTTCTTGGTGTAATTTCATAACCGCATCTTTAGCAGTTGAAAACTTACCAGAATTATCGTGCAAAGCAAATTCATCAGTAACTTCTGCTACCATATAAGCGTTTCTATTTTCACCTAAAACGCCTTTAGAGAAGTTTCTCCAGAAATCTACAACGCTTGACCATTCGTCTTTAAAGTTTGCGTTACCGTTTCTTAATGCGTCCATATCGGCAATATCTTTCGCCGCATCAATTCTCCAGTCAAGACCTGCATTGTTTCTATCAACAATCATCTCAGCTAAAGCGAAACTGTTTTCGTTTAAACCTTCAAGTCTCTTTGTAACAGCATTTGTAAGCTGTTCTTTATCAGATGAAGGAATTCTTCTAACGCCATTTCTCAAGTGTTTAACAAGTAAGTTAGCTTCGTCCTCTGGTGAATCAGCTAAAATACCCATTGAAGCTAAAGTTGTTTCTTCTTTCATCTTATTGTAATCATAAGAAACAGTTCCGTCTTCTTTAACATTAGCTTTTGTTTTTGGGCTAACTGCTTTAACCAATGCAAACTTTGCAATATCTTGGTTTACTAATGGTAAAACATATTTACCTAATTTAGTAACCTTATTATCTTTGAATAACTTACCACCTAAGTTTTTATTAACCTTTTGCATTACGTCATTTGTAAATGCGAATAATTCGTTTGTAAATAAAGTATCAGCTTTTGCATAAGTGTCTTTATTTTCTGCTGTAATATGTGGATTACCAGCTTTAAACAATTCGTAACGGCTCATACCGATTTGATTTGCTTTAGTAGCTCTATTAGTTACCAATGAAGAACCTAACACAGCAACTGTATCATCTGCAAATTCAATAGAATCAAGTGGTAAATCCATAATTGATTTCAATGTTAAATCTTTATAGTTATCAGTTATCTTTGAAGTTTTTGTTTCGTAATCGCCATTGATAACATTTCTAACGATTGTTTCATTAATTTCATTATTTTCTGGTAATTCACCTTTCTTAGTTAAATCAGCAATTTGTGCCATTGCCTTTGCAGAATCTGAACTTACATTTTTCAATGATTTTGCAACATATTCGTTCAAAATATCATTTGTTTTTCTTGTCCAGTATTTACCAGAATTTACTACGTAATCTTGAGCTTCAAAGTTTTTAGATTTGATAATCTTTGTTTGATATTCTCTATCGTGAAGAGGCAAGTTTGATAAACGTTTTGTGTCAGCATGAGAGAATACAAAGTTTAATTTTGCAATATCTGTATTTGCGTCCCAAGTTTCAAAACCGTTTTCAAATTTATCTTCTAAAACATAAGACTCTGATTGAGTTAAGAATTTAGCTGCTAAAGGCGCATCTAAGTTAATTTTCTTTTCAGCATTTTTATTATAAGCATTTAAGTTTTTAACGTTTTTATTGTAAGTTTCTGGATTTATTTCAAATGAATATGGAACAACTGTATCGTTGTGATGATTAATTTCATAAGCATTACCAGTATCTAATTTTGAATAAGCTTTGATTAAGTTTTTAGTATCATTCTTTTCTTCATCTGTTACTAATCTCTTATCAAAGATTTGAACGTAAGTCGGTTTTTTAGCATCATAATTTGGATTTTTAGATGATTTAATTTGACCGTCTGAAGTTTGTTCGTATTTATAAGGGGAATTTACAAGTTTGTGAGAAACATTCTCTTGATTTTTTGCAAAAATACCCATTGATAAAGGACCTGATTGCAATCCGCTTGCTCTAAACCAGTTATAATAAGGTGATTTTTCGCCCCATTTTAACATGTGTTTAAAGTGAACACCTTCAAGACCTTCGTTTACGAAAGCACCGTCTGAAACAAAGTTCATACCGTTTTTGAATAATTTCTTTTGTAATGATGCGTAGTTGTCAATATTACCGATAGAATTTGACATTTGCATACAATTCTTGTTCCAATAGCTGTGAGATGAAAGGCTATCATCTGTGAAGATTGGAGTTGAAACTATTCTTGTATATCCTGCTTTTTTAAGCTTATCAATGTTTGCTTCAATCCCTGCTAAAGTACCACCCATTTTGTTTGAGAAAGTTCTTGTAGCATATCTATTTTTTTCAATATCTTTGTTTAAAGTTGGTTTACCTTTTTCGTCATAAACCCAACCTACTGCGTATGAATCAGGTATAGCCAAAGTCATTGAACCACCTTTAGCTACTTGTGTACCGTTTTGCATTACTAAGTTAAATTTATCAAAATTGCCGTTCTTTGAATAATCAATCACTGAACCAGCATCAACTTGATAGAAAGATTTTGAATTATCTCTCTTATCCACTAATTTGTATCTATAAGCGAATGGGGCATTTTCTTCTAAATCATCGTACGCATAGTTCATATCAATCTTTGCGCCACGATTACCAATCTTAACTGATTGAACGTTCAAATCAGAATTAGTCAACATTTTATCGACATTATAATTGTCATTTCTATCTTTTTTAACGCTAAAAACTTCTAAGTAACAATCATATTTGTTACTGTCATGTGGAAAATTGAATTCAAATTCTCTTGAACCATTTTCCGATTTCTTATGGTCAAAACCTTTAAAATTAATAGTTTTAGTTGGATTATTTAGATTTAATTTTACTTGCATGCTTCGCCTTTATACACACTACTAGATGTCTATTTAATAACCCTCAAGCCCAAAAATTGCTATTTCATGGTTAAAATATTACGATTTTTTTACAAAAAATACACGTTAAAAAAGAGGGCTAAAAACCCTCTTTTTACTATAAGTTTTGTTTATAAACTTTATCTGTATTTTTCTCGATTTCTGGAGTATCGATTTCAAAAACATGAATTCTTGCTGGAGCTAAATCAACTTTTAATTCATTTTCCTCAACTTGGAATTTTGATTGTTTACCGTATGAAGGAAGTAAATTTTTAAGTTCTTGTGTAGCCTTCATTGTAGGAACTTTGATTGAAGCTGTAACGTTTCTGTTTACATTTTTATTACCTACTACCAACAATGTTTTACCGTCTTTGTGTCTTGCGTATGCAATAACTTGGTCGTCTCTATCTTTTGATTTTTCAAGTTCAATAAACGAACCTTTTGTTATTACATCTTGATATTTATCTCTCATTTTGAAAGATTCTGTCATAAATTTACCAATTTCTGGATTTTTTCCACCAGGTTTTCTTGATTTGTTGAAGATATCTAATTTACCGTGGTGAACAGTCATCTCATGACAATCTGTTTCAGACTCTTCTGATTTTGAATGATCATAACCATATACGTAATAATCACCTGATTGATAACCGTCTACATAATATGGATTTAACATTGGTAAAGTTGCTTGAATACCAGCTGTTAAGTTACAATACTCAGCACCACCGTGGAACATTGGTGAAATATCATCGTGAGTTGTAAATGAACCGATTAAAGATTTACCTTTTTCAAGTCTATTAGACATTTCAAGATTTTCTTTTACGAAATCATTTAAGTCTTTAGCGCCTTTCCATTCGTGGAAGATATGATATTGACCATAATAAGCATCAAAGCCTGCTCTTAAAGAGTCTTCTGGTCTATCAAAAGGCATATTTGCTTGTGGAGAACCATCTTCGTAAGTATAAGTTTCACCTAACCAACCGAATTGTGGGTCTTTTGAGTGTGAATAAGGAATAATGATATCCCAAAATTCTGTAGGTTTCGCACGAGCAACATCGGCTCTGATACCGTCGATACCCATTTCTACGCACATATCAACGTATTTTTTATGTAAATCTAATAATTCTGGATTTAATTCTCTTTTTGATTCGTCTGAGAATGGTTGAAACATTCTGATATCATTCCAACCTTGAGGAGTTTTAGCTTGTCCGTCTCTTTCTTTTGCCATTAATTTAGGTTTTTCTAAATACATATCGTATGAAGAACAACTTGGCAAGTCTAACATAACCTTGATACCTCTTTCGTGGCAAGCATCAGTGAACGCTTTAACTTGTTCTACTGGAGTTCTTTTATCATTCTTTTCAATCAAGTTTGGATCAATTTGTAAGAAATCCAATGGTGAATACAAAGAACCAGCTAAGCCCATTGCGTGTTTTTTACCAGTTGGGTGAATTGGTAAAATGTGGAAGGTATTAAAACCTTCTGCTTTAATTTCATCTAATCTTTCGATAGCGTTTAAAAATGTACCGCTTTTTTCGTTACCAGTAATTTTTTCATCACCGTTTTCATCTTTTGCGTTAAATGTTCTTGGAATGATTGCTAAAATTTTAGCTTCGCCGTTTTGCAACATTGATTTGAAGTTATTTTTGTAAGGTTTTACGTTTACAACTTTTTTATCTTCAACCTTGTTTGTTGCGGTAACAGGTTTTTTAACATTCACCAATGATTTGTTCATTGCGGCTTCTTTATCCATATAAGTATTTAATGGATTAGTAACAAGATTAGTAAATGAATTTACATTACTTGTAAAACTTGGCATTGCTTTTTTATTGCCAGTCTTAAAGTCTTTACCTGTTAATATATTTGTTTTTATTGTTTGAACAGTTAACATTTTATTTTCCCTACCGTAATTTTAATTTTTATTTAACAGCTTTACCTTTACCGAACAAGAATTGAGTTGCCACAGTCAACGCTGTTAACACTGCACCTACTGTTCCAAATGTTTTACCCCATTTTTGAGTATTGTAAGTTTGTTGAACAGTCTTTGTCATCATTTCATCAGGTGCAACGCCTAATAACAAGAATTTATATTCGGAAGATGCACCTACATCACCTGTTGTTTTGTGGTCTGGTTTTGTGAAGTAATCAGCGCCACCGATTTTTGTATAAACTTCATTATTATATGTTCTGATTTGGCTTTCTAAACCTTCTTTTTTCAATGCTTCGATTGTATCTTTATCCATTTCTGAATTGTACATAAAGTTCATTGTTTTTTGATAAAAGTCGTAATCTTGAGGGACATCTACACCTTTACCGTCTTTAAAGTATTTGTTAACTACTTTACCGTCTTTGATTTCAACTTGGCTTCTGTCAACATTTGTAGAATTGTCTTGACTTCTATTGAAGAAGAATTTAATTGAATGGTCAGAAGAATGACCTTGTAATGTTGTTTGTTTAGCAAGTTCTAACATTGCTTCTTTAACTTCTCTTGGAGAGTTATCTTTTGGAACATTACCCTTAGAAATTCTTCTATAAACGTCCATTGTATTGATTAATCTTGAAAATGAGTTTCTTACACCAGAAATTCTTTCTTCAAAATATGTTTGTTTAACTCTTTTCAATGAACCTTTACCGTTAACAGATAGAGCTGTTAATTTATTGGCAGTTGCTTCCATACCTTGATTATACAATTTACCTGCTGCATCATCGTATGTTTTACCAACAAGAGCTACATATTTTTTAGTATCTTCTGGTTTAATTTTCTTATCTAATTGGGCAACTGATTTAGAAATTTCACCAATTGCTTTTGCGTATTTTGCATCATCAGAAGTAACTTCTTCGATTTTATTTCTAACCATACCTTGAACTAATTCACGGTTGTTTCTAACTTTTTCCATTTCGTTAAAATCAATACCTAAAGTTTTGATTAGAGCTGTTGAAGTTGTGTTCCAATAGTTTGCAATAACTGTTTCTGGTTTATCCGCAACCTTCATTTGAGCATAATCTGTAAGAACAGAATCTTTTGCTTGTAGTTCGCTCATTGATTTACCGATTGCGCTAAGTTTTTTCATTGCATTTTCGTCAAGTTTTGATGAAGAATTTGCTTTGATTGCATTACCAGCAACTTCTGACATACCTTTTTTAACGAATTTTAATTTGTCATTTGATAAACCTTGTGATTTTGCTTTATCAAATACTAATCTTGTAACTGATACACGGATTTGATTTGCTTCGTCTTCGCCTACTTCTTTACCAATTACATTTGTATTTTTAAAGTGATTTGTTAATTCTTCTTTTGATGGAGCAAGTTTTGAAACTTGTTCTTCTGATAATCTTTCAGCTAACATTTTCTTAGAATTATTAGAAATTGTTTCTGCTAGATTTTCGTTAATTACAGATTTACCGTTAACTAAGATATTTTTCAAATCTTCAGCAACACCTTGTTCTGTTACAGGGTCAAGACCTTTTGCCAATCTACCTGTGATTTTTTCTAACAATTTGTCATCTAAAGTTTTATCTTTGTTATCTGCATAGATTTTATCTAAATCTTGTTGCATTTCTTTTGCAGATTTTTCTGAACGCTTAGCAACTTCTGTGTCAAAGTTTGCTAATAACTTATCCGCTTTTTGATTATTAACTTTGTCTAAAGCAGGGTCAATAACTTTTTCTGCTTTGTTACAAGCTAATGCTGAGAATACTGCAGAAGCAATACCTGCTGTAATCATCCATAATGTATTATTTTTTACGGCGATTTTTGTCATGTTTGATTTAGTCAAATCATTTCTGTCTTGAGCATTTTTATCAACACCCATTCTGTCGCCGATTTTTTGTAATTTTTCGTTTGAATAAACGTCCCAAGGTTGATATTGAGGGTCTTGGAAGAATGGTTTCTTTCTACCAAAGCTATCAACGTATTCTTGATTTGGGTCGAAACCGTGGATTAATTTTGCAGGAGTACTGATTGCAACTTTTGGCCATAATTTCATAGCTGCTAAGAATGTACCTAAGCCTACAAATTCCATTAATTTTGTTTTTGGAGTAGCTTTTTGAGTTGCGATATAACTTGCTAATGCAAGTCCGCCAACCTTCATACCTACGTCATTAATTTTACCTAATTGGTGGTCGTTTGCTTTTCCAGCAAAACCGTCTTTTACAGATTTTAAATCATATTTAATATCAGAAACAGAAGGAATAATATTTGATGAAACCAATCTACCTTTTGCTTCTAAAGGTTTGATGTATTGTTGAGTTTTAATTCCATTAGTTGCAGTAATTGTCATCTTAGTCCACCACAACCTTTCTGCTTTCATCAATCATATTCTTATCTTCTAAGTTTGCTGATTTTCTAGCTTTAATAACCGTATTTGCAACGCCTAAAACAGTTGCTGCAACAGCTGTACCAACTAAGGCTTTACCTGCATATTTTTGAACTTTTGTAGGATTTGCACCGCCTGTCCATAAATCTTTTGCAGCTTTAACAAAGTTATTGCCGAAAGAACGAGCCATATTTCCTACTTTTTTAATACCTTGACCTTTTGTAGCAGACACAAAGAAATTATCCCAAGGTTTTTGTAATGCTAAACCCACACCAGTTGCAGCCCATAAATAAGATGAAACTGTTTTAGCTGCATTTGTTGTTGAAACAATTTCTTTAATTCTTGGTTTTACTTCTTTATCAGAACTATTTAAGTTTTCACCTAAACCTAATTTTTTAGCTACTTTATCGTAATAAGCATTTCTATCTTCTGTAGTTTTTCCATATAACAAGTCATAACGTGGAAATTCAACTGATTCAAAAACTTTATGATACTCTACAGATTTTGTATTTTTATCACCTTCAAATTTTGGGAAACCTTCTACAACTCTTGCATAAGGCATTTCAGTATCAACACCTGTTAAAGCTTTTACTGGTTTTGTAACCAATGCTTTTGAAGCTTCTTTTGCAACACCGTACATTGCAACGCCTAATGCCATTTTCTTACCTAACGAACCAGCTTTTGATTGGGCAAATGGAGTAAAGTATTTATTTGCGAAATTAAATACACCCATCAATGCGGCACTACCTAAAACATAAGGCACTGTACCCATTGTTAAAAATTCGTAGAAGTTTGAATTTCTATCACCCTTCAAACCTTTTGCCGGATAAGTTGAGAAAGCCTTTGTAAGCTTGTCGGCACCGATTTCAAGTCTAGTTTTTAAATTATTTTCTAATAAAGTATCTTTTTGATACTTCAACTTTTGAGGTTTTTGTTCCGACCCCTTAAAAGCTGTAATTTGCGATTGTATTGGACTAATGTTCATGAATTCTCCACACACTTTATTATACATACTTAAAGCTCGTGAACATCATGATTTGCTATTGCAACAACCATGCTTTTACATTTTTTTACAATTAATTTTACAATTAAAAGAAACGGGGGCGAAGCTAAGCTTCGCCCCCGTTTGAGGCTTACACTTTTATCAAAATAAACTTACTTTCTTTGATACCCAAGACTTTATGTTGAACATCTTTTTTAAACATCAACATTTCGCCTTTTTCCACAACAAATTGTTGCGCATCAAAATGAAGTTCAATCTTGCCGTCAACAACATACACCGCTGCATTTTCTTTTGATGTATGCGTATCAATAATTTCGTCTTTTCCGATAGCTACAAGAGTTAACGAACTTTCCCCATTCTCCATTAAAGATTTTTTATTAAACTTTTGACCGTCTAAATCAATTGCTTTTTCAACATCAAATACGTTATAAAACATTTCTATCTCCTTTTTAACTTACCTACAAGTAAATTATCAAGGAGATAGAAAAATTTGATATTACCTAACTTTATAAATATCTGGGTTATTTTTGTAATGCTTTTGCATCAGCAACTTTTAAAGCAAAATAAGGTTTGTCTTTGTCTTGTAAAAATATTACATATTGACCTGTCAAGTAGAAATATCTAGATTTTTGAGGTGGTTCTAAAGAAGCTCTCATCATTTCAATACCAGCTTCTGATTTAAGTTTTACACCTACGTTATCCATTTTGAATTCTACTGTTTCAATTGCTTTTGCAATTACTAAATCACTATTTTTAATAGCTTTGTTGCAAAGCTCACCAAATAAAGTTTCTGTTTTGAAATCTAAATTTGGAATTTTAAGTTCATCACGTTTTGTGAATTCTCTGTTTGTTGCTGAAGCTTTAGCTTTCTTATTCATATCTGCATAATAATCAGAGAAAGTTTTGTCATCATTAGTTCTATAAAAATAAACAACGTCATTTTGTTTAGTTTTTAAAGATACAGCAAAATCGTTGATATCATTATAGAAAAGAACGTTCACGATATCTCTTGCTCTTGTTTTGCTTGATTTTAAAATACCAAAGTATTCAACGTTACCTTCGCTATCATTAAAAGGTTCTGCTTTTAATTTATCCAATGCTTTTGCATATTCAAAATCTTTCTTCAACATTGCATATAAAATGTAATGACCTGGAGCTGGAGTCCAATCAAAATTGTCTAAGATAGCACTTTTTTCGTTAAATTTATCTTTGATACCTTTTTCAATTTCTTTTTTCAATTTTTTAGAAGCTAAGCCCCATTTTTTATAATAAGCATCTTCAGATATATTTTCAGCCTTGAAAGATTGTTTATTCAAATCTTCAGCCATTTGAGATTTACCATTAACAAACTGAATTGGTTGTTTTAACAATTCGTCCATTAAATCGTTCCAAACAAGTTGGAAAGTACCAACCCAAACTTGGTTTTTAGAAGTTGATTTGCTATCCATAGTTGCAAGAACATCTAAATCTTTAACAACATTTGTAGAAACGCTAGAAGTTTTCTTTCTATGACAAGCGCAAGCTGAAAGTCCGCTCATCAAGAACAACCCTGCTAAAATTAAAATACATAGTTTTTTCATAAGATAATTCCTTTATAATAATGATTTTACTTTTTAGACATTATGCCATAAAATATAATAAAATAAAACAAAGGAGAAATTTATGAAAAAGATTTTAACTATCGCTTTATTATTAGCAATGACAAGTTTTTCAACTCCAGCCTTCGCAGGCACACACGGTAAAGATGGGAAAATTTCACCACGTAGTGTTGGCGCATGCGCATGCTCTTTATTAGTTTGGCCAGGAATTGGACAAGCAATCAATGAACAATCTGTTGAAAAAGATGTAACTCACGCAATCTTAGGTTTAACAGGCATTTTTAGATTTTGGTCAGCATACGATGCTTTGATTGACCGTCAAGGTGGAGTTTGGCACCATAGAATTTAGTTAAATCTAGCATTTATATGTTTAAAGGGGCGAATTTGCGTATGCAAATTCGCCCCTTAATTTACCCCATTCCTTAACATTTTCATAACAATTGCCCCAAAAAGTTAAGACTTTGTTAATTATACGGAATTAACGAAAAAAAGAGTTATAACAATAGTGTAAGAAGTAAAGAGAAAAGAATTGGAGGTATAAAAATGAGATTTAATGTTATTGAAAGAGAACCAGATTATTGTTTCACAAATATGCGTAACAACTTAGAAAACTTATTGAACGCCGTAATGGTAGGCGATGCTACTGATTCTGAAAACAGATTTTTCCAACCATTGTCAGAAGTTAGAGAAAACGAAAAAGAATACAAAGTTTCTGTTCAACTTCCTGGTATCAAAAAAGAAGATATCAACATTGAATTGGATAACAACAGTTTAACAATTTCTGCAGAAAGCAAATTTGAAGAAATGAAAGACAATGAAAACATGCACTATTCACAATTCTCATATGGTAAATACCATAGAACTTTTGAATTTGCTAAAGACGTAGATGCAGAACATTCTAACTGCGAATACAAAGACGGTGTTTTACAAATCACATTAAAGAAAATGGCTGAAAAGAAAGAAACAAAAACACTTAAAATTCAATAATGTGAGTGGTAAGTAAATTACTAAGAGGGCGATTTCGTTTCACGAAATCGCCCTCTTTTTATTAAAATTTTAAATTAACCTTCTTTTTTAGGTAAAGTCTTCACACCGATTAAGCCGATATAACCAAAAGAAATAAGACCTACTATTATTAAAGCTACCGGCAAAGAAGTTAATTTATCTAAGAAACCAATAATTGGTGCAGTTACTGCGCCACCAACGATTGTCGTACAAAGAATACCTGCAACAGCGCCTTCTTCTTTTTTATCAAATGAGTTTACGCATAAAGAGAAGATACTTGGAAACATAATTGATAAAAAGAAACCAACTAAAATAAAGCAAGAGGCAGAAACCATTTTATCTGGAACAACAACTGCTAAAACTAATGCAACAAATGCGCCGATTGCATACAATAAAAGAGCTTTTGAAGTATTCAAGTAATTCAAAAGAATACCACCTGTAAAACGACCAACAGCCAAAAAGCCCCAGTACAAGCCAACAACCATAGCTGCTGAACTTTTTAACATTTCAAATTTATCAACTAAGAATGTTGAAATCCAAGTTGCAACACCAACTTCTATACCAACATAAACAAATATACCCATTGCAAACATAATCATCAAAGGATTTTTTACAAGATTAAGATAATCTTTTGCAGAAGGTTTTTCGTCGTGTTTTTCGTGAACTTCTGGAATATTTGTTAAGAATACCCAAACAGCAACTATCATTGCCAATACAGAAAATACGTAATAAATTGATTGCCAGTGAAAACCTAAATTTCTAATTAAGAAACCGATTAAGAATCCACCACCTAAGCCACCAACACCAACAAAGATTTGTGTTAATGTTAGGTTTCTAGAATATTTTGTTTCATCTTCATCAATACCTTTTACTAATAAGTTTGAAACCATTTGCAAAGTAGTAACACCAATACCAATAATAAATAGTGAAAATAAACCCACGATATATTCTGGAATAATTGCAAAAAGTATTGAACCTAAGAATACTAAACCGATACCAAATAAAAACATTTTTTTGTTACCAAATTTATCTAATAAAATACCTTGAGGAAAACTTGTTAAACCATAAGCCATGAAAAATACAGAGCCCAAAAAAGTTAGCACCATGCTACTTAGATGAAATGAATCTTTCCAGTATGGCAATAAAACACCAGGAATATTTGTAATTAATGAAAATGTAAAATAGTTTAAGCATAACAATGCTAAAAGTGGAATGTTTGTTTTTCTTTTTGTTTCTTGCATTTGGGTATCTCTTTTCTTTTAAAATTTATAAAACTATTCTACAATTTTAACAGAAAAATAAAGTTTAAAAAATAAAAAATAATTACGTTAAGAATTGTAATATTTCATGCTCAAATGTAGCAAATTTCTTGCTTTTAGTTTGTTATAATATATACAAGTAGGTGTGTTTATTTTTAGTGTGGGGTTCAGGTCTTGAAAATTTCGCCAATTAATAATTTCAGAAATCCAAGAAATCAAGTTTCTTTCGGCGAAGCTAGAGTTAATATTCTAGCAATGGGTGATTCGCATGGTCAAATCGAATCTTTACCAGCAGCTTTTGATGCAATCGAAAGCAAAAAAGCTGAAATATTTGATATTCCAAAAGAAAAAACAGCAGACAAACCTCAAATGCCTAAAAACTATTTGAATTTATTCACTCATGCTGGTGATTATTTCATAAACCCTGCTAAAAAAGGTTTTATTGGCGATCCAAATGCAACAGCAGCAAGCAATCAAGTTAAATTATTAAATTCTTTTTTAACAGAGCTTAAAAAAGATGCTCCAGATTTAGAAGGTTATTATACATTAGGTAATCACTGTTTAGATGATGGTGATGAACTTGCAGTTAAAGAATTATCAAAAGCAGATGTTACAACTCTTTTAACTAACGTAAATTTAAAAAATTCTAAATCTATCACAGATTTATCAGAAAAAGATCAAGAAAAATTCAAAGAACAAGCTATTCTTGAAATTCCAGATGACAAAAATCCAAACTTAAAACATAAAGTTTTAATGTTAGGTATGACAACTCCAAGCGTTGATTTTTATGTACCAAATCAAGTTAAAGGTCTTGATATCATTGACAGAAACGCTAAAAAAGATGTTCAATTAACAGAAAAAGATTTTACTAAATCTTATGAAAAATTAAATAAAACTATCGGAGATTTCAAAAAAGATAATCCAAAAGGTGCTGTTGTATTATTAAGCCACAATGGTAACGCTGTTGCTGATATGATTGTTAAAAATGTTTCTGGTATTGACGTAATTATCAATGGTCATGACCACAAAAAAGAAAATCACATTGCAACAAATCCTACAACAGGTCATCAAACTTTAGTTGCATCTATGTATCAAAATAATAGAAAATTTAGCTCTATCAAATTACATTTTGACGATGATGGAAACTTAGATACAATTAAAAACAAAGATTTTTATACAGAAGAAGTAGAAAAAGAAAAGAAAGCACAAGTTGCAACAAATCCTATTGAAGCAAATAAAAAAGAAGTTAACCCTATTCAAGAAAAATTAAACGCATTATTAGGTGAAGACTTTAAACCAAGTGTATTCTTATCTGGACCTACAAATATTGAATCATTAAGCACAGATGGTATCAGAAATTCATCTAACTTACTTGCTAACTTCACATCAGACGTTGTAAAAGAACAATACGAAAAACACGGTGGCGAAGCTGATATCGTAGGTTTACAAACAGCAAGTATCCGTCAAAATTTACCAGTTAACGGCTGGACAAGCAATATCAAATTATTAAACTTATTCTGTGGCAGAACAGTTGCTTTAGGCGCTTTACAAAAAGGTGAATTAAAAGGTGCTGAAATTACAAAATTCGTTATTGAAAACTATGGCGACAATATGAAAAACAGAAACCGTAACCCATTAGTTCAATACTCTGGTATGAGAGTTAACAAAGGTCAATTCGATAACTTGTTAATGTCTGGCAACGCTACTATGAAAGATTATGCAAATTGCTTAGAAGTTAAAGATAAAAACGGCGAATACCAAAAACTTGATATGGATAAAACTTACAAAGTTGCTCTTCCAGAAGAATTATTTGTAGTACCAAACGTTAAAACTTTAATGAATATGAAAGACAAATTCCAACCAACAGGCTACAACGCAGATGATTTGTTTATGGAATACGTAAAAGATAACGATTACAAGATTTCAATGGATAAATCAGCAGACGTAAGAGTTGTTGAATAATAAATTTAAACATTAAATAACGATGATAAGAGCGAGCGACATTTTTCAAAATGTCGCTCGCTCTTTTTACAATAAAGGAGGCGAGCTGAGATTTTATCTCAGCTCGCCTTATTAAAACTTATGAATGATTCCAAATAAATCTTTTAATGCGTTGCATAATTGAAAAATCTTTTGGTTTTGGTTTAACAGAAACAATGCTCACTTCATCTGGTTGAGTTGTTCTTGTGTATTTTGTATCAGAAGGTCCAAACAACATTACATAACTCATTTTGTAATGTTCCGGGATTTCTAAAAGTTCGCTCATTTCTGGGAACATCTTAAAACAATTTGCAGCCAAACCGCACCAAAGAGTTGCAACACCTAAGCTTTGAGCATAAAGTTCAAAATAGCTTAATGCGATGATTGGATCAACGTCTTTGCATGGTGCATCAAGAGGAGTTGAAACAACCAACATGTGTGGTGCGTTTCTAAAGATTACATCTTCACCTCTAAGGATTGCTTTTGCGTAACGTCCGAATTTCTTTTTAACACCATCAAAAGGCTTTGGCGCTTTTTCGATAAATCTAATCAATTTGTTATTTACATAATCACGATAATCGTGCATAACTCTCATATCATCAACAAAAGAGAAATGTAGTCTATGGTTGTTTACACCAGTAGGAACCCATTTCAACATATTTTTTAATTTATTCATTCTTTCTTCATCAAGATTTTCTTGTCTGTATTTTCTATAACTTCTTCTTGATTTCATAAGACGCAAGATTTCATCTGAATTATAGTTTTCATTAACCATTTCAGAATTTTCAGCTTTTTTCTCATGAATTGATAACGCACCAGTTGGGCAAATTGCAAAACAGTGTTGGCATTTTATACAACGGGCTTCACCGTGTTCTGACCAGCAAGGAATATTTTCATCTTTATCCATTACAAGACATTTTGCAATGCAATCACCAATACATTTACCGCATTTGATACATTTTTCTTTATCTACTTTTAAATTTTTATACATAAAAATCTCCTTTTCTTTATCATGACGGAAACAAAATTTTTTACAAGTTTTTTAAAAATTTTTATGCTAAAATCTATTTATTATGATTACAACAGAAAATTTAACAGTACGCTTTGGAACAGAAGCATTATTTGAAAACGTAAATATAAAATTTGCAGAAGGCAATTGTTATGGACTTATTGGCGCAAATGGTGCTGGTAAATCAACATTTTTAAAAGTTTTGTCTGGTGAACTTGAACCTACAAGTGGCGAAGTTCATATTAAAAAAGGACAAAGAATTGCAGTATTGAAACAAAACCACTTTGAATTTGACGAATTCACTGCAATTGATACAGTTATTATGGGTCATAAACATCTTTATGATGTTATGAAGGAAAAAGACGCACTATATGCAAAACCTGATTTTAACGATGAAGACGGCTTGAGAGTCGCTGAATTAGAAACAGAATTTGCAGAAATGGACGGCTGGCAAGCTGAATCAGACGCATCATCTTTGTTGAATGATTTAGGCATTCCTCAAGATTTACATTATTCTTTAATGAAAGACTTATCAGGTAGTGAAAAAGTTCGTGTATTATTAGCGCAAGCCTTGTTTGGGACACCAGACATTTTGCTTTTAGACGAACCTACAAACCACTTGGATTTAGCGACTATTACTTGGTTAGAAGATTTCTTGATTAATTTTCCAAACACAGTTATCGTTGTATCGCACGATAGAAAATTCTTAGATAGAATTTGCACATACATTGCGGATATTGATTTTAGAAATATTCAACTTTACACAGGTAACTATTCTTTCTGGACTCAAGCAAGTGCTTTGATTAGAAAACAAAAAGAAGAAAGAAATAAAAAGATTGAAGAAAAAGCAGAAGAATTTAAAAAATTCATCGCAAGATTTAGCGCTAACGCCTCAAAAGCAAAACAAGCGACTTCAAGAAAAAATATGTTGGAAAAACTTACTCTTGAAGATATCAAACCATCAACAAGAAAATATCCTAGCATTTATTTCAAATACTCAAAAATGCCAGGTAAAGATGTTTTGTCAGTTAGCGGATTAAAAAAATCTATCAATGACGAACTTTTAATCAAAGCTTTGTCTTTTGACGTTACTCAAGGTGAAAAAATTGCTTTCATTTCAAAAAACCAATTGGCAGTAACTGCTTTGTTTGAAATTTTAGAAGGCAAAATGGAACCCGATGAAGGACAAGTAAATTGGGGCGTAACAGCAACTCATTCATACTGTCCAAAAGATAACAGCGAATTTTTCACAGAAGACAAAAACCTAATTCAATGGCTAGGTCAATATTCTCAAGAACAACATATTAGCTTCTTGAGAGGATATTTAGGCAGAATGTTATTTTCTGGTGAAGATGCTGAAAAATCAGTTACAGTATTATCTGGTGGCGAAAAAGTTCGTTGTATGTTTGCAAAAACAATGATTGAAGAATCAAACGTATTATTATTTGATGAACCTACAAACCACTTGGATTTGGAAGCTATTACATCATTAAACAATGCGTTGATTGATTATACTGGAACAGTTTTATTCACATCACAAGATTACCAATTCATCAATACCGTTGCGGATAGAATTATTGAAATTACGCCGAACGGATATTTGAATTATCAAATGAAATACGAAGATTATTTGGCAAACCCAGATGTTCAAAAGAAAAGAGAACAACTTTACAATATGCCTGTAAAAGCTGGTAAAAAATAATTATAAATTAAATATTTTCGCATAAAGATTTAGCGATGTCGCTAATTTCAGCAACATCTTCGATAAATTGAGAATCGCCAATCAATCCGGCAGCAATCTGTGCAGTCTGAACTTGCGCATTAATCTTCATTGCGGCTTTTAACATTTCTACCTGTTGCGGAAACATTTCCATTGTTACCATGTCATCTACGTTCATAATTAATCCTTAATTTATTTATTATATATGCTATATATTCCCATGTTGAACAAAATTTAAACCTCTTTAATCATTTTATAAAGTTTTACATCAAACAGAGGATTAAAAATATTAAAAAATAATTTATCATACATTTGGAGACGAGGTAAGAAATATGATTACAAGCATAGGATCAACTCAAGAAACTTTGGCAGAAATCCTTGCAAAATTAAATCAAACAAGTACAGATAGCACAGCTTCTGTTGGAACACAAACAGGAAAAAGCAATGCACTACAAGGTACAATCGGCGATTTAAGCATTGATTTTCAACAAAGCCTTGCAGCTTTATTATCTACAAACGAAACTGAAACAGATAACGACGATATAACATCTACTAACGATAAAACAGATGCAGATGATAACTTAACAGCACGTTTAGGCGCACCTGCAGGTCTAGATTTGGAACAAGACTTGGCTTCTCAATCATTGACAGAAAAATTAAAAAACATGAGCTTTATGAAGATGTTCGACCTAGACAACGACGGCGCATTAACAAAGAATGACTTCAACGTGGCAAAAGAAAAATCTCCACTTGTTCAAAACTTAGCAGATGCTTTCGAAGATGCAACAGATAACGGAGGTATTTCAGGGTTTTTCCAAAACATGTTTAATCAATACAAAGATTCACCAATCAGTCTTGTAAAAGATGCAGTTGAAATCTTTGCATAAGATTAAGAAAAAATTTAATAGTTAAAATCAAGGCGAAACTTCTCTTACAAGAGAAGTTTCGCCTTTTAAATAAAATATTACCTCTTTTAATACAGAAAAAATATGTTAAAATAAATAAAAAGAGGTATTTATGAAAAAGTATGTAATTTTATCAATAATTTGCGCATTTTTATTAGGTGGCGCATCGTTTGCAGCAAAATATAAAGTGAACACATCAGGTACTGTTAAAAGCCCACAAGGTACTACAGTAGCACAACCTAAAACACAAAGTAATCCGTATAGCGTCTATACACCAACATCTTATAATGCACAAGCTCAGACTTCACAAGTTCAATACATAGACCTTGTAATGGACTATTCTGGCTCAATGTCAAGATGGATTGAACAAGCAAAACGCACAATGTCTAGCATTATTGCACAAATTCCAAGTTCTACAAAAGTTGGACTTCGTGTATTCGGACAAGGCGTTACTGGTCCAAACTTAGCCCCTCAAATGGGTACAGTTACTGGTACAAAAAAAGTTAACGGAAAAATTCAAGTATCAGCGCAAACTGCTGTTCACCCTTCAGCATTTAGCGGAGACGGTTGTACTGCAACACAAAAAATGGTTGCCCTAACACAAGCAAGTGCATCATCACTTATTGCGGGTATGAATCTAGCACAAATCGGTGGTTCTACGCCAATGGTTTATGGTATGCAAAGAGCTGTTGCAGAAGACTTTGGGGGATTTGATAGAAGTGCACCTAAAAAATTAATTCTTATCACAGACGGTGGAGAAAACTGTGGTGGCGACCCTTGTAAATTTGCAAAAGATTTAATGAGACAACGCTCAGATATACATATTGATGTAATTTTAGTTGATTCAGGTTCAAGTAGATTGTCTTGTCTTGCAAGCACAACTGGTGGACACATGTACAAAGTTGATGATGTTTCTAAATTCTCAACTGTCTTAACTCAGTCAATGCAAGCTCAACCAACAACAAGCACAACTACTAAGACAACAACTCCAAAACAACAACAATACGAATATTACAAAGACTAGTTTAGAGAAACCTCAAACTGTCCGCCATATATTTTAACGGTTAAACGCATTGTTCCGCCGTTATAACCTGTTGGTGGAGCTTTGAAAGTCGGAGTTGACATAACAGCTTGATAAACTTCGTCATTCAACATTCCGTTGTCTGATTGTCTTGCGAATGCTCTATTTGTAAGCTGACCAGATGATGAAACTTTGAAGGTAACTACGCAAGTTCCGTCACCCAAAATATTTGTAAAATCTATTTTTGAAGCAATTTTATTTCTCAAAGAAATCTTGTAATAAGCCATTTCTTGAGGATTAGCAGAAGTTGCAGTTGTTGTTTTAGGCGCAGTAGAAGCCTTTGCTGTTGTAGTTTGCGCTTTTGGTTTTTGAGTAGAAGTTGATTTTTGTTGAGGTTTAGAAACAGTCTTTGGTTGAGTTTTTGTTTGAGATTTTGACTGTGTCTTACCTACATTAACAGGTTTTGAAGGTTGAGGCATAGGCAAAGTTACTGCATTATTTTTTTTAGTAGCTTGTTTTGGCTCAGCCTTTTGAACTGCTGGTTGCGCAACTTGAACAGGTTCTTGTTCTGCAACTGTTTCTTCTTGTTGTGTTTCTTCTGAAATTTGCATTTCTGCCATTGATTGTGCAGTTGGTTTTGTGCTATCCCAGATTTTATCAATATTTGGAATATTGTTATTTATTGTTTGTTGTTCAACCTCTTTTTTTGCTTGAGCATTTGGATCTGGATTTCCAACAAAGAAAATAACAACAAACGACAAGATTATACAAATCAAAAAGATTGTTAATGAAATAGGTTCAATCTTGATTTGTGGTAAATCTGGTCTTTCAAAAACGATTAAAGGTTCTTGTTTTTTCTCTTTTTTAGGAGTCTTTTCAACTTTTTCAATCTTTTCTTCTTTTACAGGTTCTTTAACAACTTTTTTGTCTTCAACCTTAAAAGGATTTCCTTTTGGTAAAGCTACTTCTTGCGGAGTTTCAACTTGTTCAACGATTTCATCAAAAGTATCATTACCGCAATCGCAGTAATCAGGTTTAACGTCAAATTCAGTTCCGCATTCTTTACATCTAAACATTATTAATCCTATCTTTTAACCGTTTCTGTATCGTTGTAATCTGTTGGTGAACTATATTTTGAAGTGTTAGAAACTTTAAAGCCACCTTCAACATTTGTTGTAACACGGCTTGAACCAGCTGGAAAATCTAAAATTGAATGACCTTGATAACCTCTTATTACAGGTGCAATGTATTGAATTGCCATTGGGGTATAAGCAGGGTTCAAAGACCAAGTTTTAACATTAGAAACTTTTCCGTATTTATCAACTGTAAATGAGAATTTGAATACAACACCATTTTGAACATCAGGAAGTCTTGAATCCTTCATGATTTGGTTTTGCAAGTTTGAACGCCAAACATTCCAAGCAATTTCTTCTTGTTGAGGAGTCATCGTCTTTGTTTGAGGTTTTGACTGTGTTTGTGTTTTTTGAGTTTTTGGAGCCGGTTTAGAAGTTGTTTTTTCAACTGTCTTTGGTGCTTCAACCTTCTTTGTTTCAGTTTTTGGAGTTTGAACTCTATTAACCTTTTGAGTTTTTGGAGTTTCAACTTTTTGTTGTTGAACTTGTTGTGTTATAGGTTCAGAAACAGTTTGTGAAACAGGTTTTGGCTTTTGCAAATCTTCTCTGCTTACAGTTGCAATAACTTCATTTTTAGTAGATTCTTCTGGTTTATAATCTTGTTCTGTAACCATATAACTAGAATCTGTAACAAGCACGTTAGAGTGCATTTGAGGTTTGATACAACAAATGCACGCAGTTATTATAATCGCTACAACTAGCAATATTTTTAGAAAAGAATTGTAATTCATTAGTCTCTATCTATTTTATCTGTCAATCCATCACAAGCAAAGATACTGAATTTTGTAGCACTTAACATATAAGTTTCAGCAATCAAAATTGCAGTTGGAACAAGAGCTGCTAATAAGCTTAATGCCATACCGCCAAGGTCTCCGCCCATTTCTTGCATAAAGTATGAAACGTTCATTGAAAATTCAATAAAGATAATACACAAACCAATTGTGAATGATTGACGCATTTCAGTATTTAATTTTCTGATACCTTCAAGACCGAAGATTTCAACACCGTGTTGAAGATAGTTGCTGAAACCATCTGTTTTCAATACGTTTGAAGATTGAATTTTTTTATTACAAGTGAATGCGTTAACAAAAGCAAAGAATGCAAAAACAATCATTACTGTTGCTAATACCAAGAACACAGGGCTAAATCTTAAACCTGAAATTCTTATCCAACCTGCAGCTTCTGGGAAACACATTGCCAAAGTATTTGATACACCATAAGCCAAGAATGGCGCTGTACAAATACCTAACAAGATTTCACCTGCTGATTTTAGTTGTAACATGAATGATTTATCTTTGATATTTCTAATTTTTGTTGAACTTAAAGAGTTTGCAAATCTTTCAATCCAATTTTGGTATTCTTTAACAACTCTTTCAAAATCCTCTCTGTATTCATAGTGATTTAATTCTTTTGAAAGTTCTACACTATTGTTTTTGAAGTAACCGCAAGCAATAGCAAGAGTTGCTGTAATTGCAACAAACATCAATGAAATTAAGATTGCAAATACAGGAATTGTTTTTGGTGTAAAGTAATACAACATATTAACAATATAGATTGCAACGTAGAAAATTGCAGGAATCATAATCATAAATTTTTCTGCAATTCTTGATACTGATGTATCTTCACCAA
>ERZ808278.141-NODE-141-length-59126-cov-10.546461_pt1 | contig 59126 bp, 82 predicted proteins | sample MGYA00521239_ERZ808278 | MGnify/ENA primary metagenome ERZ808278 (study PRJEB31516, sample SAMN03275600) | gut metagenome | biome: mammalia-associated habitat; material: feces | host: Papio cynocephalus | place: Kenya | collected 2012-07-17 ... | reverse complement strand
ACTCATCACGGCGGTCTTAAAAAAATCTCCGGAGGGATATTTTGGGAATGGGGTTTACCCCTCGGGTGCAGTATTTGAACGAGCTTACAGGGTTGAAGCATTTTCCATAAAGTGTGAACATCTCCTTTCATGTTTCTTTTCTCCTTTCGGTGATTGGTGGAAATTCAGCTCTGTAAGTTCTTTCAAATACTGCACCTGTTCTTACCCAAAAGTGTGTCAGCTCTGGTAAAAAGTGCAGTACAAGTATGCGGATATGGCGGAACTGGCAGACGCAATAGACTCAGAATTTATTGGAGGTAACTCCGTGCAGGTTCAACTCCTGTTATCCGCACCAAAATTTTTAAGAGAGGAGGCAGTGCTAATGCCAAAAGGTAAAGCTGCAAGCTCTTCCGACTCAAACAGCCCATTGAGACCACCAACATCTCTCGAAGCGCAAGAGAACTTAATGATTTCTTTGGCGGTTCAATGCGCTGAAAAGCAGCTCAGAGACGGAACTGCTTCTTCTCAGGTCATAACACATTATCTGAAACTCGGTTCCAGTAAGGAACGAATTGAAAAGGAGATTCTGGAGAAGCAGAAAGAGCTTATCGAAGCCAAGACTAAAAATCTGAACTCCAACAGCGAAGCCAAAGAATTGTATAACAAGGCTCTCGAAGCGTTTAGGAGATATTCTGGTGCGGGCGGTGAAGATGATGAATATTAAAACTTATTCAGAGTTAATTACACTGCCTACATTTGAGGAACGGTTCCGTTATTTGAAACTTGACGGTTCTGTTGGAAAAGAAACTTTTGGTTTTAAGCGATGGCTGAATCAAGAATTCTATCATTCAGATATGTGGCTGCAATTCAGAGATGAAATTATTATTCGAGATGAAGGCTGCGACCTCGGCGTATCAGGTTATAAGATCTTCGGCTCAATATTGATTCATCATCTAAACCCAATTACTTATGAAGACATCTTAAATCGAAATCCAAGTGTATTCGATCCGGAGAATGCGATTTGTACAAAGTTGAATACACACAATGCCATTCACTATGGAGATGAGAGTCTGTTGGTTCTTCCTCCAGTACAGCGCACACAAAATGACACCTGCCCCTGGCGAAAATAATGAAAGGAGAAAATTTCAATGTCTAATGAGATTCATGAAAAATCTGTTCTTGATGTTTCGACTGAAATCGTCGAGGAACAGGAAACAGAGCTTTGCGAAGATGCTGCTCGAAATGCAATCGGTGTTGTCACAGATTGCCTGAAACTGAACATTCGTGAAAAGCCGAGTAAGGATTCCAGAGTAGTAACGGTTGTGACATGCCTTGACGAATTGGAAATTGATATGGGCGATTCCAATGATGATTGGTATGCTGTCTGTACTGCTGCCGGTATTGAAGGATTCTGTATGAAGAAATTTGTAGCCGTCAGGCAGTAAGGAGAAACGATATGGATAGCATACTGACATCGATTAAAAAGCTGCTCGGAATTGTTGAGGAGTATGAGCACTTTGACCCGGACATTGTCATGTACATCAATTCGGCATTCTCGGTCTTAACACAGCTCGGTGTCGGTCCTGAAGAAGGGTTCCGTATCGAAGATGCAAGTAAGACCTGGTCTGAATTCCTGTATGATGATCCTCGTCTTGAATTTGTAAAAACCTTTATCTACCTGAAGGTAAGACTGGCATTTGACCCACCGTTGAGTTCTGCTGTGATGGAGGCAATCAATCGACAGATCAGTGAACTTGAGTGGCGTATCAATGTGACAGTTGATCCTGATTAAAAAAAATGAGAGGAGGATTTCAAAATGGATAGTACAGCTCTTATGCATCATGGCGTTACTGGTATGAAATGGGGTGTTCGCCGTTATCAGAATAAAGACGGCACCCTGACTGCTGCCGGGCAGAAAAGATACGATAGAGATGTTCGAGAGAACAAAGCCAAAAAGAAGGAAAATCGTATCGATGTAAGTGACCCCGATCCTAAGCGTTGGGCAAAGGAAGATTTAGAGAGAACGAAGCGAACCGTGGACAGCAGTTCTGATTTGCTCAAAAAAGCTTCCGAAATAGAACGAAGTTCTGCGCCCAAGGCTACCAAACAACGAATGGATTTGAGTAAAATGACAGATCAGGAACTTCGTCAGGCAATCAGCCGAGAGCAGCTCGAGCGACAGTATAATGATCTGTTCGGAAAAACCGAGAGCGCCAAAATTTCCAAAGGTCGGCAGTTTGCGAGAAACACACTTGAAACAGCCGGTACCGTTCTTGCTGTAGGAAGTTCGGCTTTGGGTATTGCTCTGGCCATTAAAGAACTGAAAGGATAAACGACTATGGCATTATCAAACACTGCCGTTCCCAAGTATTATGGCATGTTTCGTGATGCCGTAATTCGCGGGGAAATTCCGGTTTGCAAAGAGATCTCTATGGAGATGAATCGCATCGACGATCTCATCGCTAATCCAGGTGTGTACTACGACAATCAAGCTGTTGAGGGATGGATCGCCTATTGCGAGTCCGAACTCACTTTAACGGATGGTTCTGACCTTAGTCTTTTGGATAGTTTCAAACTGTGGGGCGAACAGATCTTTGGTTGGTACTACTTCGTTGAACGAAGCGTGTATCAGCCGAATCCAGATGGTCACGGTGGCCATTATGTTCGTAAAAATGTGAAAAAGAGATTGATTAACAAACAGTATTTAATTGTTGCACGAGGCGCTGCCAAATCAATGTATGGCTCAACTCTGCAAGGTTACTTTCTGAATGTTGACACCTCTACTACCCATCAGATCACAACTGCTCCAACAATGAAACAGGCGGAAGAGGTCATGTCCCCTCTTCGTACTGCCATCACTCGTTCGAGAGGACCGCTGTTTCAGTTTTTGACAGAGGGTTCATTGCAGAACACCACCGGTTCCAAAGCAAATCGCACAAAATTAGCCTCTACGAAAAAGGGTGTTGAAAATTTTCTGACTGGTTCGCTTCTTGAGGTCAGACCTATGAGCATCAATAAGCTTCAGGGTCTACAAATCAAGGTTGCTACTGTTGATGAGTGGCTTTCCGGTGACATTCGGGAGGATGTTATCGGTGCTATTGAGCAAGGCGCCTCCAAAGTGAACGACTACATCATTGTTGCGATCAGCTCAGAAGGTACGGTTCGTAATGGAAGCGGCGATACCATCAAAATGGAGTTGATGGACATCCTTAAGGGTGACTACATCAATCCCCATGTGTCGATTTGGTGGTATAAGCTTGACTCCATTGATGAAGTCGGAGACCCGGAAATGTGGCTCAAGGCTAATCCGAATCTCGGTAAAACCGTAAGCTATGAAACTTATCAGTTGGATGTGGAAAGAGCAGAAAAAGCTCCCGCTGCCCGAAACGATATTCTTGCAAAGCGGTTTGGGCTGCCGATGGAGGGTTACACCTATTACTTCACTTATGAAGAAACTCTTCCACATCGAAAGAGGGATTTCTGGCAGATGCCGTGTTCCCTCGGTGCAGACTTGTCACAGGGTGATGACTTCTGTGCGTTTACATTTTTGTTTCCATTATCAAATGGTTCTTTTGGCATTAAGACCCGAAACTACATTACCTCTACGACTTTGATGAAACTGCCAGCTGCTATGAGGATCAAGTACGATCAATTCATGGCGGAGGGCAGTTTAATTGTTTTAGAGGGTGCTGTACTCAACATGATGGATGTCTATGAAGACCTGGACAACCACATTCAGGAGTGCGGATACGATGTTCGATGTCTTGGATTTGACCCTTATAATGCGAAAGAATTTGTAGCGAGATGGGAATCTGAAAACGGTCCGTTTGGAATCGAGAAAGTTATTCAGGGCGCTAAAACCGAATCAGTTCCGCTTGGAGAGCTGAAAAAGCTTTCTGAAGAAAGAATGCTTATCTTTGACGAAGATCTTATGACCTTTGCTATGGGTAACTGTATTACCCTTGAAGATACAAACGGAAACCGTAAACTTTTGAAAAAGCGATATGAGCAGAAAATCGATGCTGTTGCGGCAATGATGGATGCCTATATTGCTTATAAACTCAATCGAGACGCATTTGAATAAGGAGGTGGTCAAGTTGGATGAGATGTACCATCACGGTATTCTCGGTCAGAAATGGGGCGTTCGTCGTTTCCAGAACAAAGACGGAACTTTGACCGCCGCAGGTCAAAAGCGTTTGGAAAAGAAAGACGCAAAGTGGGCTCATAAAAACCATGACAAAATCGTGTCTAAAGCCCGCAAAGATGTTTCCAAAGAACTCGATCAGTATGCCAATCAACTATTAAAAAATCCTTCTTCCGTGACATCGAAAGGTAAAATCAGCTCCTCGGCTATCAATTCCTATAACCGGAAAATGGCTGAGTTGATGAATGAGTCCGTTAAAAATGTTACCGCACCTTCAGGGCGTGTTGTTCAATTCGTTGCAAAACGAGGCGAAGTCGGTGTACATATGGCTCTGGCTGACAGAGGCTATGATATGCAGCAGTTGAAGAATGGTATCTGGGCTTCCGGTCGAGTTGCCTATAAGAAGAAAAATGTTGATATGGTTTAAGGAGGTGATGATTCAAAATGGAGATGTCTTTTGGCTCCAGACTGAGACATGCTTGGAATGCATTTACCGGTAATGTTCAAATGAACTATCGGGATTTAGGTATGAGTTATTCATACCGAGCTGACCGACCAAGAATGTCCAGAGGCAATGAAAGATCGATCGTTACATCGGTGTATAACCGAATTGCGCTTGATGTTGCCGCTCTGAATGTTCAGCATGTCCGTCTGGATGAAAATGGGCGTTTTCTTTCGGTCATCGATGACGGATTGAATAATTGCCTCACTTTGGAAGCAAATGTCGATCAGACGGCACGATCGTTCATTCAGGATGTAGTTATCTCTATGTTTGATGAAGGAAGCGTTGCAATCGTTCCGGTCGACACAACGACTGACCCAAATGTGTCCGGTTCGTATGACATTCAGTCTTTGCGTGTCGGACAGATTTTGGACTGGTATCCGCAGTATATTCGTGCTCGTGTGTACAATGAACAAACGGGCAGAAAAGAGGATATTGTGGTACCGAAAAGTGCAGTGGCTATCATTGAGAATCCGCTGTATGCAGTTATCAATGAGCCGAACTCAACTATGCAGCGACTCATTCGTAAACTTAACCTACTTGATGTCATTGATGAGCAAAGCGGATCTGGAAAACTCGATTTGATTATTCAGCTTCCCTATGTCATCAAGACTGAAGCAAGGCGTCAACAGGCCGAAAATCGGCGTAAAGATATAGAAAGCCAGTTGTCAGGTTCAAAGTATGGTATTGCTTATACCGATGGTACCGAGCATATCACACAGTTGAATCGTTCCGTGAATAACAACCTGATGTCCCAGATTGAATACTTGACGAGTATGCTATACAGCCAGTTGGGAATCACTCAGAGCATTTTGGATGGAACAGCGGACGAGAAGACAATGCTGAACTACAACAACCGGACAATCGAGCCGATCATTTCTGCTATTGTTGATGAGATGAAACGAAAGTTTCTAACCAAAACTGCCCGATCACAACATCAGTCGATTTCGTTCTTCAGAGATCCATTCAAACTGGTTCCCGTTAATGAAATTGCTGAAATTGCTGACAAGTTCACGAGAAATGAGATTATGACTTCAAATGAAATTCGTCAGGTAGTTGGTATGAAGCCCTCTGAAGATCCGAGAGCCGACGAACTCAGAAACAAGAATCTGAGTGAACCGTCCGGTTCCGATCAGCAGTCGGAAGAAACCCCGACTGCCACTGACAATTCAGCCGAAGAGTCAGCAAGTGATTTGGACGACAAAATCTCTAAGCAAAAATCGAAAAAGTAAGGAGGAAATTCAAAATGAGTAGACCTTTTTCGGTTGAGGCTTGTGATTTCAGCGGCTGGGCAACCCGAAACGACCTTAAGTGTTCTGATGGACGAGTAATTCGTCGGGACGCCTTTAAGAATAACGACGGTATTAAAGTCCCGCTGGTCTGGAATCATCAGCACAACAGTCCTCGTGATGTTCTCGGTCATGCATGGCTTGAGAACCGTGAGGAAGGTGTTTACACCTATGGCTTTCTCAATGACACCGCTGATGGTGAAATTGCGAAAGTCCTTATCAAGCATGGTGACATCTGTGCTCTGTCCATTTACGCCAATCAGCTTCAGCAGGCTGGTCCTGATGTGCTGCATGGCTGTATTTGCGAGGTGAGTCTGGTGCATAAGGGTGCTAATCCCGGTGCATTTATTGATTCCATGCTGAAGCACGGCGAAATGTCCGACGATGAAGCTATCATCTATACCGGAATGCCTCTTTGCCTGTCTCATTCTGCGGAGTCTAAGGACGATCAGAAAGAAGAGGAAAAGAAGGAGGATACCAAAGAGGACAAGCCTGCTGAAGACAAGGAAGAGAAGAAGGACAATGAGGAGACGATTGCTGATGTGATCGATTCCATGTCCGAGAAGCAGCAGAATGTCATGTATGCACTTATCGCACAGGCTCTCGAAGGTGAACCCGAAAAGGAATCCAAAGATGATTCCGACAATAAATCTGAATCCAATAAGGAGGATAACACAATGAAACATAATGTCTTTGACAACGATCAGCAGAAGACCGAGGTTCTGTCTCACGCTGACCAGGCAAGCATCATTTCCATGGCTAAGTCCAACAGCGTCGGCAGTCTCCGTACTGCTATGGACATCTATGCAGAGCAGAATCCTGACAGTGTTCTGGCTCATGGCATCGATGGCATCGAAACCCTGTTCCCCGAGTATAAGGATGTTCGTCCTGGCGCTCCTGAACTGCTTACCACTGACCAGGGTTGGGTGAACGAGGTTCTGAAGAAGGTTCATAAGAGCCCTATCTCTCGTATCCGTACCCGCCAGGCTGACCTGCGTAACATTGAGGCTCTTCGTGCCAAGGGTTACAAGAAGGGTACCCAGAAGGGTTATGTCGGTAACATTCAGCTGCTCCACAGAACCACCGATCCTCAGACCGTGTATGTGAAGAGTAAGCTCGATCGTGACGACATCATCGATATTCAGGACTTCGATGTGGTGCAGTATCTGTACGGTATCGATCGTATGAACCTGAATGAGGAACTGGCTACGGCTATCATGATCGGTGACGGTCGTGAGGTTGGTGCCGACGGTAAGATCGCTGAGGATAAGATCCGCCCGATCTGGCTGGATGATGAGCTGTACACTATCCATGCTGATGTCGATATCGCCGGCATGAAGAGCACGCTTCAGGGTACCAATACTTCCGCCAATTTCGGCGAGAATTACATCTATGCGGAAGCCGTGATCCAGTCCCTGCTGTATGCTCGTGAGAAGTATAAGGGCTCTGGCACTCCCGATTTCTACTGCACGCCTCATCTTGTCAATGTCATGCTGCTTGCTCGTGACCTGAATGGTCGCCGCATCTATGACAAGGTCAGTGATCTGGCTGCGGCTCTGAATGTTGGCCAGATCATTACTGCCGAGCAGTTTGAGGGTAAGACTCGTACTACTACGGACAGCAAGACTAAGAAGCTCCTGGGTCTGATGGTCAACCTGGCGGATTATTCTCTGGGTGCTACCAAGGGCGGCGAAATCACTCACTTCACTGATTTCGATATTGACTTCAACCAGGAGAAGAGCCTTCTGGAGACTCGTTGCTCCGGCGCTAACACTCGTGTTATGTCTGCTATCGCTCTGGAAGAGGATGTCACTGACCGCCCTTAACGAGTCTCACGGTTGAACCTGCGGACAGTGAGACGGAATTGCTCGGTAAAACCGCAGCAGATTTGCAGGAAAATGTTGCAATCTCCGGTAGAGAAATTACCGGTACGCTGAAGCTGGTCACCGATTACACGGGATTCAGCAGTGCGACCGATGAGCAGAGTGGTAACTACCTCGCTCTGCATGTAACTCCGGAACCGGAAGATGCGACGGTTACAGTGGAACTGATTGGCGGTAAGCATGGAGCAGTCGAACTGGATGACGACGGTTTGATTGTGCTGAAGATCGCCGATACGGCAAAGCAGTCGGTAAAGGTCACCGTCGCCAACGGTGAAGATACCACTACGAAGACTTACAGTCTTAAGGGTTTGGCCTTGGCGACTGAGTAAGGAGTGAAAATTCAAAATGGCTAAATTTTATGGAGTAATTGGCTACGCTGTAACGGAAGAGACCAAGCCGGGCGTTTGGACAGAGAAAATCATCGAGCGTATGTACTATGGTGATTTAACCCGTAACACCCGTAGGCTTCAGTCTGCGGAACAACTCAACGACAACATCAATGTTGCGAATGAGATCAGTATCGTAGCCGATCCATTTGCCAATGAGAATTTTCATTCGATGAGGTATGTTGAGTTTATGGGTGCTAAATGGAAAGTCACAAGCGTTGAAGTTCAGTACCCAAGACTTATACTGGCTATAGGAGGTGTATACAATGGCGAGCAGGCTTGATCTGCAAACTTTTCTGGAAGGACTTCTGGAAAGCAGAAATGTGTATTTTCAACCTCCTGAGTCAGTAAAAATGAAATACCCCGCTATCGTTTATGCACTTGACGACATCGAGAATATGCACGCCGATAACGGGGTTTATTCATCTCATAGGCACTATTCTGTCACTGTCATTGACTCTGACCCGGATAGTGAACTTGTCGGTAAGATGGTTTCTATACCTACCTGCCGATTTGAACGATATTATGCAAGCGAGAATCTGAATCACTGGAATTTCTCGCTCTATTTCTGATAAGGAGGAATATCTTTATGTCCAAAATCATTTGGGATAAAACTGGCGAACGCCTGTATGAAACCGGTTGCGACCATGGCGTTCTCTATCCGATGCAGACCGGCGGCGTTTACAATAAGGGCGTTGCATGGAATGGTCTGACTGCCGTTACCGAAAGTCCTTCCGGTGCTGAGGCTTCCCCGATTTACGCCGATAACATCAAGTATGTGAACCTGGTTTCCAACGAGGAGTTCGGTGCTACCGTCGAGGCGTATATGTACCCCGATGAGTTTGCCGAGTGTGATGGTTCTGTTGAGATCATGCCCGGTATGTATGCCGGTCAGCAGTCTCGTAAAACTTTCGGTCTGGCATATCGCACCATTCTGGGCAACGATACCGACCTGAACGATTACGGCTACAAGCTGCATCTGGTTTACGGCTGTCTGGCTGCTCCTTCTGAGAAGGGTTACAGCACTGTTAATGACAGCCCTGAGGCGGCTACCCTGTCCTGGGAGATCAGTACCACGCCTGTCTCTATCAACAAACTGGTCAACGGCAAGAAGCTGAAGCCGACCGCTACCCTGACCTTTGACTCTACTAAGTTTAGTGCCGAGTTCATGACTCAGCTGGAAGAGATCCTGTATGGTAAGGACCCGACTACCACCGGTGGTAGTGATGGTGTCGAGCCTCGTCTGCCTCTGCCTGATGAGATTATCGAACTGTTCGATAAGACTCAGAATCCGGAAGGCTAATCTGTAAGAATTATGGAGCCGTACTCAGGTAAGCTGGCGGCTCCTACTTTTTTAATTTGAAAGGAGAAAATTTCAATGACTAAGGAAACTATCACTTATACCGATCTGAATGGTGTTCAGAGAACCGAAGATTTTTACTTCGACCTGTCCAAGCCCGAAATCGTTAAGATGCAGGCGAGTGCCAAAGGCGGCTACGATGTTCAGCTCAAGAGCATCGCTGCAAGTCCGAACGGGGCTCTTATTATGGAGTTCTTTGAGAACTTTATTAAGACTGCCTATGGTGAGAAGAGCGATGACGGCAGACGCTTCATGAAGTCCGAGGAAATTTCCCGTAGCTTTATGGAAACTCCCGCTTATGAAGTGCTGTTCGAGAAGCTTGTCACCGATGCCGGTGCCGCATCCGAATTCGTCAATCGTGTGATGCGTGCCAATGGTAATAAGCAGGTTGCACCCATCGCATCTAACTAAAGAAAACTCGGAGGACTAAGGAATGCTGAAAATTACTGTGCCGGCTGCCGAGTTTTGGGATGAAATTCACGAAGAATTTATCTACAAGAAGGAGCAGACTTTGCAGTTGGAGCATTCCTTAGTCTCTCTTTCAAAATGGGAAAGCAAATGGAATAAGGCATTTCTCGGAAAACAAGAAAAGACCGACGAGGAAATTCTTGATTATGTACGATGCATGACCTTGACCCAAAATGTCGATCCCGAAGTATATACTCGGCTGTCTGCTGAAAACTATGCTGCTATCAATGCGTATATTGAAGCGCCTATGACCGCTACTTGTCTTATTGAGGACAAGCAGACCAGAGGGCACAAAGAAACGGTTACATCTGAGCTCATTTACTACTGGATGATTTCTTATAACGTCCCCGTAGAGTTCCAGAAATGGCATTTGAACAGACTGTTGACACTCATACGGGTATGCAATGTCAAGAACTCCCCGCCTAAGCGAAGAAGTAAGCGTGAAATGTGGAATCGAAATGCGGCTATTAACGCTGCCAATCGAAAGCGCTTTGGTTCTAAGGGGTGATCGAATGAACAGACGATGCCGAAAATGCATGTTAAGGCGAGTTTGCCATAAGAAACAGCCTTATAACAATTGGCTCAAAACTTTTACTAAAAAAGCAGTGGCGATCATTCTGGTGGTTTCACTGATTGATCTGCAACTGTCCTATGTGCTTGCGTTTATGGGGCAAGTGCAAATTGCGGAATCGCTTTCCAGTACAATAGCATCGACAGTTGTCGGGGTTATGCTTGGTTACTTCTTCAAAGCCCTTTTCGAAACATTCTTTGAAAAGCGTGAAGAACGGCTTAAGAAGGAAAACGAACCGGAAGAAAATACGAATTATGAGGAGGTTTAGCTATGCCTATCAGTTTTTTGACTACAGCACTGTTGATCGTATCCGTTATCACGAATCTGACAGTAGAGGGTATTAAGAAGCTGCTTGACGGAACGAAGGTCAAGTATTCTTCTAATGTTCTTGCGGCTGTTCTGTCCGTCCTGATCGCCTGTGCTGTTAGCGTGATTTACCTTATCATGACCGATACGGTCTTTACTATGAAGATTGGGGTTGAGATCGTCGTTCTGATGTATCTGGGCTTCCTGATCTCTACCGTTGGCTACGATAAGGTCATTCAGATGCTGAAACAGATTCAGAGCGTGAAGGAGGAAACAAAAAATGAGTAACAGCCCCCTGGTATCTTATACCAAGTTAAGCCCTAATCATTCTGGGCAGAGAACCCACGCCGTCGACCGTATCACACCTCATTGTGTAGTCGGTCAGTGCTCAGTAGAAACCTTGGGTAATATTTTTGCTCCGACCTCCCGGCAGGCTTCCTGCCAGTATGGTATCGGTGTAGATGGCCGAGTGGGTATGTATGTAGAGGAAAAGAACCGTTCCTGGTGCTCCTCTTCTAATGCAAATGACCAGCGTGCAATTACGATCGAGTGTGCCAGTGACGCCACACATCCCTATGCGTTCAATGATGTCGTGTACGCCAAGCTGATCGAGCTTTGCACGGACATTTGCAAGCGTTACGGAAAAACTAAGTTGCTCTGGTTCGGCGATAAGACAAAGACTCTGAACTACGAACCGGCTTCCAATGAAATGGTTTTGACTGTGCACCGTTGGTTTGCCAACAAGAGCTGCCCTGGCGATTGGATGTATGCTCGAATGGGTGATCTTGCGTCTAAAGTTACAGCTAAGCTTGGGGGTTCTACCGGTGGAAACGATAAGCCGGTCGATAATCAGGTGCTTTATCGGGTACAGACAGGAGCCTTCAGCAATAAGACAAATGCCGACGCAATGCTTCAGAAAGTGAAAGCTGCCGGTTTTGACACTTATATGGTCAAGGTCGATAACCTATACAAGATTCAGGTTGGTGCTTTCAGTAAGAAGGCGAATGCCGATGCGATGGCTGCAAAGCTGAAAGCCGCTGGATTCGATACCTATGTAACAACTAAAAGCGGGACGGCAGTTTCGGCATCTTCGACCAAGAAAGGTACTGACCAGATTGCCCGCGAAGTAATTCAGGGTCTGTGGGGTAACGGTGCGGACAGGGCTAATCGTCTGAAGGCGGCTGGTTACGATCCTTCCGTAATACAGAATCGGGTTAATCAGCTTCTTAAATAAGGAGGTCCGTGAATGATAAGGTTCAGTCACAAGGGAGACTTCTCTAAGGTTACACGCTTTTTGGAGAGGGCAAAAGAAGTGGTCCATCTCGGAGACCTCGACAAGTATGGCCGAGAAGGGGTCGCTGCTCTTGCGTCTGCAACGCCTGTCGATTCCGGTTTGACCGCCAGTTCATGGTATTACGAGATCATAAACCGAAATGGATCTGCAAAGATCACTTTTTACAACTCAAATATTCAAAATGGGGTTCCGATAGCGATCATTCTGCAATATGGTCATGGAACTCGTAACGGAGGCTGGGTACAGGGTCGAGACTACATCAACCCTGCCATCCAGCCTATTTTTGACAAAATTGCAAATGAAGCATGGAAGGAGGTTACGAAGCTATGAGTAAAACGATCGACGAAAGAGTCGTAGAAATGCGGTTTGACAATAAGCAGTTTGAAAGCAATGTCCAAACCAGTTTGTCCACCATTGAAAAATTAAAGAAAAGTTTGGATATGGATGGAGCTACAAAAGGTCTTGAGAGCATTGACAGCGCTGCTAAAAAAGTCGATATGTCGGGGCTTGGTTCTGCGGTTGAAACAGTAAAGACTCGCTTCTCGGCATTAGAGGTCATGGCTGTAACCGCCCTTGCAAACATCACTAACTCGGTTGTAAACACCGGTAAACAAATGCTCCATTCCCTGACAATTGAACCTATTAGTCAGGGTTTTGAGGAATACGAGCTGAAAATGGGGTCGATTCAGACCATCATGATGAGCACTGGCGCATCCCTTGAAGAAGTTAATAAGTATCTTCAGGAATTGAATACTTATTCGGATAAGACTATTTACTCCTTCCAGGATATGACTTCTAACATCGGTAAATTTACCAATGCGGGTGTCGGTCTTGAGGACGCAGTAATGGCTATTCAGGGTGTGTCGAATGTTGCCGCCGTTTCCGGCGCCAATGCAAACGAGGCGTCTCGTGCCATGTATAACTTTGCGCAGGCTTTATCTGCCGGTTATGTCAAGTTGATCGACTGGAAATCTATCGAGAATGCTAATATGGCAACGGTTGAATTTAAGACCCAGCTTCTTGAGTCGGCTGTTGCCTGCGGCACCTTGACTAAAACTGCCGATGGTATGTACAAGACCGTCAAGGGTAATGTCATTGATGCTACACATGGCTTTAATGATTCTTTGCAGGATCAGTGGATGACGACAGAGGCTCTTGTTAGCACTCTTCGTGATTATGCCGATGAGACAACTGAAATTGGTGCAAAAGCATTTGCCGCAGCGCAGGATGTTAAGACTTTCTCCCAGTTGATGGATACTCTGAAAGAAGCCGTAGGCTCCGGATGGGCGAACACATGGGAGATCCTGTTTGGTGATTTCGAGGAAGCCAAAGAGCTTTGGACTGGACTCAGTCAGGTCATCGGCGGATTTATCGATGCTCAAGCAGATGCTCGCAATGAGATGCTGCAAGGGTGGAAAGATCTTGGCGGAAGAACCAAACTGATCGAGGCACTTAAAAATGCTTTTGAAGGCGTTCAGAGTGTTATCAAACCGATCTACGAAGCATTTCGTGAGATATTTCCTCCGACCACAGCTAAACAGCTTTATGATATCACTGAAAATTTGCGAAAATTCACAGCGAATTTGGAGCTCAGTGATACGGCTTCGGCAAATCTAAAATCCACTTTCAAGGGTTTGTTTGCGATTTTGGACATCGTTAAACAAGCCTTTTCTGCTATATTTACGGCAATTAAACCGTTGTTTGGCGGGTTTGGAACACTCGGAGATGGAATTCTTGGTTTCACCGGCGGTATTGGCGATGCTATTGTTGCGTTTGATGATTTTATCAAAACCAGTGGAGCATTCCAGAAAGTTGGTGAGGGTATTGCTACGGTCATTCAGACAATTATGACTGCATTATCCACACTGAAGAGTAAAATCAAAGAGAAATTTGAATCTGCTAATTTCGAATTATTTCATTCTCTACTTGAGCGAATTCATGAGAGAATGGCACAGGTCGGAGAAGCTGCCGGTGAGATGAAATCCGGTGTTATCGTCGCCTTTGAGGTCATTGGTGAAACTCTTGCAAATTGTCAATTTGTTCAGCTTCTCTCTGCTGTGTGGAACGCCGTTAAGACAATCGGAAGTGGCATCGTTAAAATCCTTGGCGAACTCGGCAGTTCCTTAGCAAAGAATCTCGGCGAAGCCAATTTTAGCGGAATCATTGATCTGCTGAATGGTATCTCGTTCGGTGCTATTGCTGTCGGTATCACAAAGTTTGTCGGCACTTTCCGAGAGGCTATTGAGGACATCGGCAGTTTCAAGGAATCCTTTATCGGAATTCTTGACAGTGTCCGAGGATGCTTTGAAGCTTACCAGAATCAGTTGCAGGCAGGCACATTGCTGAAAATCGCATCGGCTATTGCCATTCTCACAGCATCCTTAATTGCACTCAGTCTTGTAGACAGCGAAAAGCTGAATGTGGCTCTTGGAGCAATCACTGTGTTGTTTGCCGATCTTCTCGCTTCTATGGCGGTGTTTAACAAGATCAGTGGTCAGGCAACTGGTGTAGTGAAGAGTGTAACGGCTATGCTCGGTATTGCTACGGCAGTGCTGATTTTGGCAAGTGCACTCAAAAAGATTGCTGACCTGGACGCAAAGCAGCTTACCACTGGCCTCATTGGTGTTGCGGGTTTGACCACCATGATGATTGCCGCTGCCAAAGCTATGAGTTCCAACAGTAAAGCTATTATCAAGGGCGCCACTCAGATGGTGATCTTTGCTGCCGCAATCAAGATTCTTGCTTCTGTTTGCGAGCAACTCGCCCAATTGGACTGGAATCAGCTTGCTAAAGGTCTTGTGGGTGTCGGTGTTTTGCTGGCGGAGGTTTCTCTGTTCCTGAGAACCGCAAAATTCAGCGGTAAATCCATTACCACAGCTACCGGCATTGTGATTCTTTCAGCGGCGATCAAGGTATTAGCGTCTGCTTGCAAAGACTTCGGCGAAATGAAATGGGAAGACATTGGCAAGGGGCTTGTCTCCATTGCTGCCCTTCTTGCCGAGATCATTGCATTCACAAAACTTACCGGAAACGCCCAAAATGTCATTTCTACCGGTGTAGCGTTGATCGCCATTGCCGCCGCTATGAAAATCCTTGCCTCTGCGGTTAAGGATTTCTCAACCATGCAGTGGGATGAGATTGCTCGTGGCCTGACTGCTATGGCGGGCGCACTTGCTGCGATTACTGTAGCGGTTAAATTCATGCCGAATAATATGGCTGGTATTGGCGCTGGCTTGGTGATCGTTGCTGCGGCACTTGTTGTTCTTGCAACAGCTCTTGAGAAGATGGGAAATCTGAGTTGGGAGCAGGTAGCAAAAGGGCTTATTACCCTTGGCGGAGCGATGACGATTCTTGCTATCGGGTTAAATGCCATGACAGGCACTCTTGCCGGTTCTGCGGCTTTGCTTGTTGCAGCGAGTGCACTCTTGGTACTCACTCCGGTACTGGCTATTCTCGGTGCTATGAGTTGGAGCTCCATTGTAAAAGGTCTCGTCACCTTGGCTGGCGCGTTTGCTGTTCTCGGTGTTGCAGGTGCTGTACTTACTCCGCTGGTTCCTTCTATTCTTGCTTTGAGTGGATCTTTGGCACTGATCGGAGTAGCAGTGGTCGGTATTGGGGCCGGCCTTGCTTTGGCAGGTGCAGGCTTATCTGCTTTGGCAGTAGGCTTGACAGCTCTTGCCGCTGCGGGAACCGCCGGTGCTACAGCTATCGTCGCTTCTTTGACCGTTATTATCACGGGAGTAGCAGGGCTTATCCCCGCTATCGTGGCTAAGATCGGTGAAGCAATTGTTGCATTCTGCAAAGTTATAGCAGATAGTGCAGGAGCCATCGGCGAAGCGGTCAAGGCAGTTGTTCTTATGCTGGTGGATGTACTCGTTGAGTGTGTTCCGGCTATCGCCGATGGAGCATTGAAGCTTATTGCTGGTGTTCTTGAAGCATTGGTGGAATATACCCCGTCTATCGTCGATTCCATCTTCCAGTTCCTTATCGCTGTGCTTGAAGGCGTTGCCAAAAATCTCCCCGGTCTGATTCAGGCTGCGGTGGATGTATTGATGGCGTTCTTCTCAGGCATTGTGGACGCACTTAAGGGTATCGATACCGAAACTCTTCTTCAGGGAATTGTCGGTATTGGTTTACTCGCAGCAATTATGGCTGCCTTAAGTGCAGTAGCAGCTTTGGTTCCGGGTGCTATGCTTGGCGTTCTCGGCATGGGTGCTGTCATTGCTGAACTTGCTCTTGTACTCGCTGCGGTCGGCGCTCTGGCACAAATTCCGGGCTTGAACTGGCTTATCAACGAAGGCGGTAATCTGCTCCAGGGAATTGGTACGGCAATCGGTAAGTTTGTTGGCGGTATCGTTGGCGGCTTTATGAGCGGCGTTTCCAGTCAATTCCCGCAAATTGGTTCTGACCTTTCTGGGTTCATGACCAATGTCCAGCCGTTTCTTGATGGTGCGGCTTCCATAGACCCGGCTATGTTGGATGGTGTTAAAGCTCTTGCGGAAACCATTCTTATCCTGACAGCCGCAAATATTTTGGATGGGCTGACCTCGTGGTTCACCGGCGGAAGTTCGCTTTCCGGCTTTGCTGAAGAAATGGTTCCGTTCGGAAAAGCCATGAAACAATTCTCTGATGAAATCAGCGGTATTGATGGAGAAGCAGTTTCTAATGCTGCGATCGCAGGCAAGACTCTTGCAGAGATGGCTGATACCCTTCCCAATACGGGCGGTGTTGTTGGTTTCTTTGCCGGAGAAAACGATATGAATGCGTTCGGCGAACAGCTTATTCCATTCGGTCGAGCCATGCGTAACTTTGCAAATGAAGTCGCTGGAATCGATGCCAGTGTTATCACCGAAGCGGCTACCGCAGGTAAAGCACTTGCAGAGATGGCAAGCACCGTTCCTAACAGCGGCGGCGTAGTCGGCTTCTTTGCTGGCGAAAATGATATGGATGACTTTGGTGAACAGCTGGTTCCTTTCGGCAGAGCAATGAAGAATTTCTCTGATGCCGTTTCCGGATTGAAAGCCGATGTCATTCAAAATAGCGTTACCGCAGGTCAGGCTTTGCTTGAACTTGCAAATACGGTACCGAACACGGGTGGTGTTGTGTCCTGGTTTACTGGCGACAACGATCTTGAAACCTTCGGAGAACAACTCGTTCCGTTTGGTACTGCAATGAAGAACTATTCTTTGGCTGTTACAGGGTTGGACGCATCTGTCGTCACAAACTCTGCAAATGCGGCTAAAGCTCTGGTTGAGCTTTCGAACAATTTGCCGAATAGCGGCGGTATCGTATCCTGGTTTACAGGCGATAACGATATTGCAAGTTTCGGTGAGCAGCTGGTATCTTTCGGTCAGTCTTTTGCTGCGTACTACAATAGCGTCAGCGGAGTGGATGTGGCCAAGTTAAGCGGTGTAGTTGTTGAGTTCAGAAATCTTGTGGACTTGGCAAACGGCATTAAGAGTGTTGATACAAGTGGAATGTCTACCTTTGCTCAGAATCTTACGAATTTGGGTAATGCGGGAATCGACGGTTTCATCAACGCTTTTACAAATGCGAATTCTCGTGTAAGCACTGCTGCGAACACAATGGTCACCACATTCATCAATGCCGCCAAAGCACAGCAAGGAAATCTGACAAGCACTTTCACTACCATGATTAACGGCATTGTTACTGCTTTTACAAGTAAGTACAGTCAGTTTACGATCATGGGGCAGACTATGATGACCAACTTCATTTCCGGTATTCGTACCGGCGATGCATCGGCTCGGTCGGCATTTGTCACTATCGTGTCCGGTTGCCTGACGGCGATCCGAAATAAGTTCTACGAGTTTAATACCGTTGGACAGACCACAATGACGAATCTCATTGCCGGTATTCGGGCAAAGAATCAGCTTGCAAAAGATGCTTTTGTCCAGATCATCAACAGCTGCCTGACGGCGATCCGAAATAAGTACACCGACTTCTACAACGCCGGTAAGTATCTTGTTGAAGGCTTCGCTAAGGGTATTGATGAGTACACCTGGTATGCAGAAGCACGAGCCAGAGCAATGGCAAGAGCTGCTGCACAGGCTGCGGAAGCTGAGCTTGACATCAACTCGCCGTCCAAAGTCGGTTATCGAATTGGCGGTTTCTTTGGTATGGGCTTTGTCAATTCTCTGATCGACTACACCGATAAGTCTTACGATGCCGGTGCATCTGTTGCAAAGTCGGCTAAAGAAGGACTTCGCAATGCGGTTTCCAAGATCGGTGACTTCATCGAAAACGGGATTGACTCTCAGCCGACGATTCGACCGCTGCTTGATTTGTCCGATGTAACGGAGGGAGCTGGCAGGTTGTCGGCACTTCTGAGTCGAAATCAAGCAATGAAGATCAGCGCCGGTATGGAACGTGAGGGCGGCAGTGTCGTTCAAAATAGCGGTACTACGCCTACCTCCGGAAACAACTACAATTTCACACAAAACAACTATTCGCCTAAGGCACTGTCGAGGATTGACATTTATCGTCAGACAAAGAATCAGTTCTCGGCGTTGAAAGGATTGGTGGAAACATGATTCATTCATTCGCTATCACCAATTACTTAGGTGATAGGATCAAACTTGACTTGAGGGAGCCTGAGGTTTCGGGCTTCCTCATCAAGTCTGTAACCGGCTTAGGTCCGGTCAAAGCAACTGTCAACACGACAGAAGTCGTCACCAATGACGGCTCTATGTTTAACTCCGCCAGACTGAGTCAACGGAACATTGTTTTCCAAATCGTATTTGTCGATACGGTTTACGGAGAAACCATTGAGGATGTGCGACAGAAATCCTACAAATACTTTCCGGCAAAGAAAAATGTTGAGATCATTATTGAAACCGATAACCGATATGTACGAACAAGCGGCTATGTGGAATCAAATGAGCCAAACATTTTCAGTTCACAGGAAGGGACATCGATCTCGATCATTTGCCCCGACCCGTTCTTCTATTCAGCCGGAGAGGATGGAAATAATGTAACGGATTTCTACAGTATTGACCCAATGTTCGAGTTTCCATTCTCAAATGAGTCCCTGACGGAACCACTGCTTGTATTTGGTGAAATCCAAATCAAGACCGAGGGTGTCATCACTTACTATGGGGACGCCGAAATCGGTGTAACGATCTATATTCATGCCATCGGTCCGGCAAGTAACATCAGCATTTACAATACGGAAACCAGAGAAGTCATGAAGATCGATACTGTGAAGCTCCAAAAGCTGACGGGAAAAGGCATTGTTGCAAGTGACGATATCGTCATTAACACCTCAAAGGGCGATAAGAGCATTACTTTGATTCGTGAAGGCGTTTCTTATAACATCCTAAACTGTCTGGATAAGAATGCCGACTGGTTCACGCTGGCAAAAGGCGATAATATTTTCGCATTTACTGCTGACAGTGGCGTTACTAATCTTCAGTTTAGGATTGAAAACAAAGTCATCTATGAGGGGGTATAACTATGGAACTTCTGGCCTTAAACACCGATTTCGAGTCTGTAGCCGTCATAGATACTTACGAGTCCATGATATGGACTGACCGATACAACTCGTATGGAGATTTCGAGATATTCTTCGCTATGGATACACAACTCTTGCAGTATCTGAAAGAGGATTACTATCTGTGGCTGAAGGATTCGGAACACTGTATGATTATCGAGGACATCAAGATCAATGCTGACACCGAAGAAGGAAACCATCTTATCGTTACAGGCAGATCGTTGGAGTCCATTCTTGAACGCCGCATCATCTGGGGGCAGCGAATCTTCAACGGAAATCTTCAAAATAGCATCCAGACAATGCTGAATGAGTGCATCATTTCGCCGTCTATTGCCGACCGAAAAATCTCCAACTTTGTGTTCGTGCCTTCTACTGACCCTAAAATCACAAGTCTGAAAATCGACAACCAATACACGGGTGACTGCCTGTACGATGTCATCAAAGGACTTTGTGAGGAAAACAATATAGGGTTCAAGATCGTACTGACAGATGAAAATGAGTTTGCATTCAGTCTGTATGCCGGTGTGGATCACTCTTATGAGCAGACGGAAAATCCGTATGTTGTTTTCTCTCCGAACTTTGAGAACATCATCAATAGCAACTACTATTCATCCAAAGCGAGTTTCCGAAATGTGACTCTGGTCGCAGGAGAAGGTGAAGGAGCATCGAGGCGAACTGCTATCGTTGGGTCAGCTTCAGGGCTTGATCGGCGTGAACTGTTTACAGATGCCCGTGACATTTCGTCCGATACCGAGGACAGAACGCTTTCCGATGCAGAGTATATGGCGCAGCTTCAGACAAAAGGTTTGAAAAATCTGACTGACCATATTGTAACTACTGCGTTTGAAGGCGAGGTTGAAGTTACTCGACTGTTCAAGTACGGTAAGGACTTCTTCATCGGAGACATCGTTCAAATCGCCAACGAATATGGCAATGAGGGTTCAGCTTACATTTCAGAGCTGGTCATCTCAAACAGTGAGGAAGGATTGTCAATTTATCCGACCTTCAAAACTATTTCAAAGTAAGGAGGGAGAAACTGAATGAGCGTATCAAGCGGATTTTTCAATTCACTTAACGGTGACCGCAAATACAATGCCGCACAGATGTCGGCTATCTTTGATGGACTCATCATCGATGGTGTATTTGCCTCTATCGGAACCGCTTTTACGGTGAAGGCAGCAGGCGGTCTTACCGTGAATGTCGGCGTCGGCAAAGCCTGGTTCGATCACACATGGACAGTCAATGACAGTATCCTGCCGATGACTGCTCCGGAAGCAGAAGTGCTTCTTGACCGTATCGATGCCGTAGTTCTGGAAGTAAACGGAACCGAGTCGGTGCGTGAGAACACTATTAAATTTGTCAAGGGTAATCCGTCCAGCGCTCCGTCGAGACCGACTTTGACGAACGAGGGAAATGTCCATCAGTACCCTCTCTGTTATATTTACAGAAAATACGGTACTGCGGTCATCAATCAAGCTGACATTACCCCTATGGTCGGCACCGAGTCTACACCGTTTGTGACCGGCATTCTCCAGACTATCAGCCTGGACGAGTTGCTTGGCAAATGGCAGGACGAGCTTGACCGGTTTACCGATGCTCGATCTCAGGAAGTCGACGACTGGATTGCTCAGGAGGAAAGCGATTTCACGACCTGGTATAATCAGATGAAAAATCAGCTCAGCGGTGATGTCGCCGGCAATCTGCAACTTGAGATCGACAAGGAAGAGGTCAAGCGGATTTTGCTGGTTGGCTTTGAAGACGGAACCAAGGAGTTTTCGGACGACGGTACTGTTATTACTTCTACTGCAAGCGATGGCAGAACTTTAACGAAGACTTTCTCTGACGGATTCCTAACTATGACAAATGTGCTGAAGAGTGCGGCAGGGGCAGAAGTGGCGAGAGCTGTCAAGACTTTTGACTCCGATGGCAAGCTTATCAGCACTGTTGTAACTTATTCTTAAAGCGAAAGGAGAACAATCAAAATGGCAGAAGAAGATCTGATTTTCGGTAAAAACCGACATTTCTTCGGCGGCATCGAGCCGTCTAATATGCTGGCGTTCAGCGTGGCTGTAGAGAGTGGCGTTGTGAAAGTCACAGCTACACTTCCCAATGACACGGTCGTGAACAATCAGACACTCTGCACCGTGGAGGGCGCAATTATCCGAAGGAAGACAACCGACTACCCGAAGGACGAATTCGACGGCGATCTTGTCGCCAACATCAAGGCGTCTACTATTTTCGAAGATAGTGGCGCATCTCCTACCGGAACCTATTACTATGCGGTATTTCCTTATACCACACAGGGCGTGTATAACCGGAATAAGGCTAACCGTGTAGTTGTCAACGAACCGGAACCGATGCAGGCATTTTCCGCTAAGTCGGTATATGTCTCGGCGTCTGACACCGTCAAGGTTGAGATCACGGCGAAGCTACCGAGTGGTGTTGCCGGCGCAGTCATCCGTAGAAGTACGACTGGTTATCCTACCAGTGAGACAGAGGGTGAGCTGTTCAAGAACATCACTGCGAACGGCACTTATACGGACACTGATGTAACGGTCGGCGTGGTATATTACTACGCAGCATTCCCTTATACCAGCACCGGCGCCTATAACCGCAGTGAAGCGAACAGAACCAGTGTAACACCGAAGAAGAGAGATTATCTGTTCGGTTACGATCTGGTCAAGGCAACTTCCAGTCCTACCGGGCGAGTAACTTATCCTTCTGATGTGGATAATGCGGCGTTTACGCCGGCAGCGATGAATTTCAGCACCGGTAAGTTCAACTATGGCGGCTGGGCATTTGACCCGGGCGAAAAGTTTATGCCTCGTCCCTGTATGCTGACTTATGCAGGTGTTGTAGACCATTACCTCAATCCCGATGACTATACCAAGAAGGTGGACGGATCTGCATCTAAGGTCGCAGACACTTCCTTTGGTGGCAACGCCATGATGGAATGGCCGAAGATCTATACGAAGCGTTGGGAGGAGAATGGTGTCTATCATTTCCGTTGCTCTGATACCCCGCAGGATGATGACTGGGATTGCTGGTGTAACTATGACCGCAATAACAACCAGATCGATCATTTCTATACCCCCATCTATTTCGGCTCTCTGGTTTCCGGTAAGCTGCGTTCTATCAGCGGTGCAGCTAACAGCGTAAACACTACGGCTGCCAATGAAATCACCTATGCAAAGGCAAACGGTAATGACTGGTACACCGAGGTACTGGCTGACAGACTGCTGCTTCAGGATCTGCTGGTTATGATAGCTCGTTCTACTGAGTGCCAGACTGCATTCGGATACGGACGGTGCAATAGTTCCAACAGCAATGCAATTGCTCCCGGTACGATGAATACCAAGGGTATGTTCTGGGGCTCCAACGATCAGACTTCCGGCGTGAAGGTCTTCGGTATGGAAAATGTCTGGGGCAACCTGTGGCGTCGTACTGCCGGCTGGATCAATGCTAACGGTACGCAGAAGGTAAAACTGACTCGTGGTACTCATGACGGTTCTACCGCAACCGACTACAATACAGACGGCAGCGGGTATAAGACTATCGCAAATGCTACCCCGGCTGGTACTTCCGGCGGCTACATCAGCAGCATGAAGACAGAAGCATTCGGACGACTGCCTGTTACTGCAAGCGGTTCGAGCAGCACTTATGAGGCTGATGGTATGTGGTACAATAACAGCCAGGTCGATTACGCGTGTGTCGGCGGTGTCTGGGCCAATGACCTGTTGGTCGGTCCTTTCTCCGCTCTTCTGTACTATGCGGCGTCCAATTCGCACTCGAACGATGGCGCGGCTCTCTCTTGTAAACCGCTTGCTGCTGCGTAAGCAGCGAGGAGAGGACGGGAGAACCTTAGGTTCGCCGGGTAAACGAAAGCAATTAAATATTAGGGGTATACACTGCGAAAGGAGGAAAGTCGCATGGAGTTAAATTACAAGTATGCCGAGAGCACAGTCAAGCCGACTGCACTTGAAGTTACTGTTGGCACCGTATATCTCCGCAAGGACATTACGAGTATTACACGAACTTCTGAACAGGGTGATGAAACCACTTACTGGACTTATCAGGAAGCGGCGCTGACCCCGCAGGAGTTTAATGAATACACCAATCTGCTTATGGCTGAAAATGCCATTAAGGGCACAAATGATTCGGACAACATCGTTCAGATCATGGCAGGTCAGGAAACTGGCGATTCCCAGCAGCTTGCCATCATGGAAGCGATTGCCGATCTGTATGATGCCGTCGCTGCAATGATTCCTGAGTAAGGAGGTAACGGAAAATGGTCAATCTTTATGTTACGCTTATCATCAATAAGCGCAGAACCTTCGACCAGGTGCCTGAGAAATTCAAGGCGGATGTCGAAGCAAAGTTGTTAGAATGTGGCTACGATACCAACGGCGATCCTGTCGCTGAGGAGGAGTAACCATGTTTTATATTTTATCCAAAATTTTGATAGGAGGTAACAACATGGTAGCACTGTATGTCGCACTCATCATCGCAGGTCGTCGGACTTTCGACCGGGTTCCGGTCAAGTTCCGGGAGGCTGTCAAGGCTGATCTGGAAGCTATCGGTCTTGACGAGAACGGTAATCCTATGGATTAACCGAAACCGGCGGGGAGTCTACTTCACGGTGGACTCCCTTGCCTAATTAAAAGAGGTTTGGGGTGATATTTCCTACAAGCTTCTTATTTCATTCATGACTTCAAGGAGGATGATACATGGAAATGGAACCCTGGCTGCAAACGCTATTAACCATTTTGGGGACGATACTCGCTTCTTCCGGATTTTGGGCATATATCCAGGAGCGTAGTAAACGAAAAGCTGCTGAAAACAAGCAGAACAATCTCGAAACGCAAATGCTCATTGGTCTGGCTCATGATCGTATTATCTATCTCGGTATGGTCTATATCGAGAGAGGCTACATTACACAGGACGAGTATGAAAATCTGTACGAATACCTGTATAAGCCTTATGAGAAATTAGGCGGTAACGGTTCAGCTAAGCGAATCATGACAGAAGTCGACCAACTTGCGATTCATAAATCAACTTACAATGCTTGAATTGGAGGTGAGATTATGAGTTACAACATTACTGGTACAACTATCACTTTGACCCGAGGTGATACATTTGAGGCTCTGGTCTCTGCCACCAAAAGGGACGGGACTCAGTATATTCCGGTTGAAGGCGATTCTATTCGCTTTGCAATGAAGGAGAATTATGATGACCCCCGCCCCCTTCTCGTCAAGGACATCCCAATCGACACGATGATGCTGATACTTGAGCCTCAAGACACAGCAGATTTGAATTTCGGTAAATATGTCTACGACATTCAGCTCACAAAAGCAAACGGCAAAGTTGATACCTTTATTTCGAAGGCGACGCTGAAGCTTTCGGAAGAGGTTGACTGAGCATGGGTGGAGTATGCGGAATCGGGTCTATTAAAGGTCGCCTTTCGCCCATTGGAAGCTTACAAGGAGCTTTATCTATACCTGTTGGTGGAAGCATGGATTGTGATATTTATGAGGGTGAATACAACATTACCCCTAATGACACAGTTCAGGTGCTACCGACAGCCAATAAACTGCTGAAGCACGATATTGTAATTGAGGCGAATTCCGGAGGTCTTCCTGAAGGGAGTGAGATGGCTACGGACGATGATATTGACGATCTGATCGATGATGTTTTCGGAACCGGGATCAACCCTGATCCGGACGAGCCTACTTACAATCCTGATGACATCGCAACGGAAGAAGAACTGGACGATGTTATCACTGATGTCTTCGGCTAAACATTTTGTGGTCACAGCAGCGCCAAAACGCTGTGGCAAAAATAATTTTATTCCAATAGGAGGAATGTATTATGGCAGACACTATTAAGATCACTACCCTGGCGCAGTTGAAGGTTGCTCTTCAGGCAGCCAAGACTTACATCGACGGTCAGATCGATGGTCTGGGTACCCTGGCGGGCAAGAGCGAGGTCGCTTATGACGATCTGGCTGCTGCTCTGAAGACTCTGATCGACGGCAAAGCTGCTCAGGCTACCGTTGACACTCTGGTCGGTGAGGATACCGGCAAGTCTGTGCGCACTATCTCTTCTGAGGAAGTCGCAAAGATCGTGGCTGGCGCCGATGCGTCTTACGACACTCTGAAGGAGATCGCCGACTGGATTCTGAGCGACACCACGGGTGCCGCAAAGATGGCTAATGACATCACTCGTCTGGATGGTATCCTTGCCGGCATCGGCGGCACCGATGAGGAAGCTACGGTCGTGGCTTATGTCACCAAGATGATTGAGGCTCTGGGCATCGACGACTATGTCAAGACTGCCACCATGACCGCTGAACTGGGCAAGAAGGTGGATAAGGTCGAGGGCAGCCGCCTGATGACCAATGCCGAAGGCACTAAGCTGGCTGGTATCGCTACTGGCGCTCAGGTGAATACCATTGAGAAGATCAAGGTCAATGGCACTGAGGTAACTCCTGCGGAGGAGGACAAGTCCGTTGCTCTGACGATTCCTACTGGCGCTCTCGCCAACAAGAATACTGTTGCAGAGGCTGACCTGGACGCTGCTCTGAAGGAAAAGGTCAACGCTGCTTCTGAGGGTAACCACAGCCATGCAAACAAGGCGTTCCTGGATACCCTGTCTGGCGCGACCGACGAGGAAGTCACCGCTATGTGCACTGAGGTCTTCGGTGCCTAAAGACTATAAGTCTCTGGGGAGGGTGTAACAGCCCTCCCTAAATCTTTCAAAGGAGCGTGAATCGAATGCCTGATTACAAGCTGGTATCTCTTGAACAAATGAAGATACTTGCCGGACAGACTAAGTCGTATGTAGACGGTAAAGTAGGTTCCGCCAGTGATATTCAGTCTGGTGACACCGTCAAGACTTTTTCAAAAGATTATAAGACCGTGACGACGGTTTACGCCAATGGGAACCAGCTTGTGAAGACTTTTTCGGACGATATGAAAACAATCACATCGGTTCTCACGGACTCTGAAGGAACGGTCATCGCAACGGAAACCAAGACACTGTCGGACGATGGTCTCACCATCTCTACGGACGTAGTTTACGGCTAATAAATAGCAATACAGGGCAGTAGAATGTAGGTTAGTTCTGCATTATTCCTACACTTTGGCTTAAAAAGCAAGGAAATACGGGATATTTTGCTTCTATAATAGAAACTTACTGCGGTCTAACTACCTCTAAACCCCTGTGTTTACGCTGTTTTCAGAGTGGTTAGAAGCAGATGAATGCCGAGAAATGTAGGTAATTCGTGCATTATTTCTATACTACTCCTACACCTATATTCCTACACAAAGTCAGCCTCCTCGTGGTGCCGAGTGCCTTAATTGGTGCTCCCACTTCGGGGAGGCTTTTTTTGTTTTACAAGCTATTTTATTTTTTCGATTTCATCTTTCAGCCACTCAAATTCTCTCTGAGTATAAACCTTTTCGGTGATGTCGGAGATCTTGTGGCCGACCATATATTTGATAGCATATTCGTCGACGCCGTACTTCTTAGCCATCGTTACGAAGTGCTTACGACCATCATGCGGTCTATGCTCCGGATTCAGATTCAATTCATCTCGAATCATGCTGAAGCCTTTTTGGTATCGAGCATAAGTAAGTGCTGTGTTCTTGCTGCGGGCATTCGGATTAACATAGTTGAGCAGATAGAGACTACCAAGCTCCTGCGCCTCTTTATATTTTCGCTCAACCAAATGACGGATCTTCGAATGAATTGGAACAACACGATCTGTACCGGCATCGGTTTTGATACCGCCTCGGAAAGTCCAGTTTTCCAAATCCACATTCTTTAATTCCAGCAAACCAAGTTCTTGGGGACGCCAACCTGAGTAGCACTGAATAAGCAGGACATCCACAAGCATTTTATCATCAGCGTGTTTCCAAAGCAAGCCCATCTCTTCGTCCGTAAAAGGAATATGCTCATTCTTAACCGTGACAATTTCCTTGATGGTTTCCTCGCTGAGATTAAAAGTTCGTGAATAGTTTCGGTCAACCAGCTCATACTCCAAAGCATAATCCAGCATCAAGTTGAACAGCGACTTAATCTGATTCTTCATAGATGCACTCGGCGTTTTCTCCTCACCTCGAACCTTTGACATGCCTTCATCCATGCAGCCTTTTACATGACGTGCACGAACATCTTTGACCCGCATATCATACACAGCCGAGCAATATCCCCATGCCGAAGTTACTGAGCGAGTGCTTTTTACAGTCTTCTCGTATTCGGCAAGCCACTTCTCATAAAGTTCCTTCATCGTTATGGACAGCTCAAGGTCGTAAGGGTTCTTATTATACTCGACGAGAGCAGCATAGGCATCGTTGTATGTTGGAAAGTATGACTCAGGCTTAAGAGGTTTGCAGATAGGCCGTCCGTTCGAATCCTTTCCAACACTTATCATTGCTCGAAATGGATTGCGGAGATTTCGATTCTTGATCTCGCTGATCTGTCCGAACCCATTCGGCAGTCTACGGCGTTTATTATTCTTGTTCCGAGGTTTTCTTGGCTTTATATTTGGCTGCAATGGAAATCCACAGTGAGGACAAGATACTGCTTTGTCACTTACTTGCAATTCACATTCAGGGCATTTTATCAGCATTATTATCACCTTCCCCATTGATTTGCTATTAGTAATCATATATCATAAGTGTAGGAATGTCAACTCCTACATTAAACTTTTCTTATTAACTTAGGGAGAGATGAGATATGATTAGTGATAACCAATCAATCTGCCCCAAGTGTGGAGGGCAGCTTAAATACTACGACAATGTGCAAAGGCTGATACGAACGAAATTCGGAAATAAAAAGCGGGTAGCTATCAGAAGGCTTCGATGTTGCAAATGCCATGCTGTTCATCGGGAGCTTCCTGACTTTATATTTCCGTACAAACAGTATGAAGCAGATATTATCATTGGTGTTCTCGAAGGACTTATTACTTGCGAGACATTGGGGTTTGAAGATTACCCTTGTGAAATGACGATGATTCGCTGGCGCTTGTTTCCACCGAGGTTGTTTTTACTAAAAGCCGTTCCTAACCTAAAATAGCGGTTGAAAGGAGGCAAACGCCAATGGAAGAAATTACATTTGCATCAGGGTCAGTCCCGGTAGCTGTTGCAGCACGAGTCTATGGAAAAGATGCATCCTGGATTCGAGCCGGCATCGTATCTGGGTGGCTGCCAATCGGAAAAGCTACTCGGAGTGGAAAGCTCGTTACAAACTTAGAGGAAATGAACTCTAAGTATGGGCGCATCAACTTTTATATTTCGCCTAAGCTCCTATGGCAGGAGACCGGCTATGTATGGAGGGGTGAACGAGCATGAGCACATTGATACGCCCGGAACTTTCCGAGACTAATCGTTACTGGATCGAGAAACACCGCTATTACGAATTGAAGCATTTCTGCTTACAGTACCCATTATGGCGTCATGCGTACAATTCGTTGATAGACTATCCAGGTTCGTGGCCGCAGTTAGTACCGCCCAGCAAAACAAATGTTGTGGGTGACCCAGTTACCAAGCATATCGATGAGAGGCTATACTATGCTGATCGGATGAAGATGGTGGAACGAGTCGCAAAGGAAACCGATGAGGAACTTTCGTGTTATATTTTGGAAGCTATAACGGAAGGCATCTCGTATGACCATCTGAAAGCCAGAACCGGTATCCCGTGTTGCAAGGATGTTTATTATGACTTGTACAGACGGTTTTTCTGGCTGCTGAGTAAGGAGAGACAGTGATGAAAATCGTAGATATTGCGGTGAAAAAAGTCTATCGCTTCAACTGCCCGAATTGCCAAAGCAGGCTTGAAGCTGATAGCAGTGAACTGACAGACATCGGAGGTAAGGTAAGCAAGTTCTATTGCCCTGTATGCCGTAAAGACCGATACATAACTTGGTCTGATTTACGGAAGAAGATCGTCTACGAGGGTTCGCAGGAATAACAGAGTCCTTTATGGAGAAGCGAGAGCTGATGCACATAGCATTGGCTCTTTCTTTTTTTAACTTAGATTAAAACCCGGACGGAGGTGACCGGTATCTGTGTTAAATTAGTATCTGGAAAAATCCCCGGGTTGAAATTTTTGGAAAACAATTTGAAAGGAGATCGTTCATGGAAGTCATTTATGTAATTATCGGAGTTCTGGTTGGATTTGCTGCCTCATCTATCATTCACCGAAAGCGTCCGGTTGGTTTTCTGCGTATTGATAAGTCTGATCCGGACGGACCCTATCTCTTTCTTGAACTGAAAAAGAGCGTCAATGAAATCGTAACTCAAAAAACTGTCCTGTTGGAAGTGAAGCGCGAAGACTTTATTCCGCATAAATAACACTTCCTTTTATGGAACCCTATTAAAACGAAAGGAGAAACGAATATGGGTGAAGAAAACAGAAGTTTGTTGGAAGAGGAGATCAAAGCCGAAATTAAACGCTTGGGATCTCTCGAATCCGGAAGTCAGGAGCATACCACAGCAGTGGATAGCTTGACGAAGCTGTACAAACTGAAGCTCGAAGAGGATAAGAATGCCTATGAGCGTCTGGATAAGATCGAGAATCGTGAAATCGATCAGGAGTCCAAGACGGCTCAAATGGCAGAGTCTGTCAAAGATCGATACTTCAGATTTGGTATGGCTGCCGCCGAGCTGGTGTTGCCGTTGATGTTCTACGGCGTTTGGATGAGACGAGGTTTCAAGTTCGAACAGGACGGAACATTCACCTCTCAGACATTCAGAGGTTTATTCAGTCGATTCAGACCGACTAAGAAATAAGCCGGTTCCAAAAGCGGAGAGTTCGTGTTATATACACGTTCTCTTCGTTTTTCTCCTGCTCGAAATTTACAAGGGCTATTGTGAGAGATGTAAAAGTGCTTTTTATCTCTTGATAAAATACTGATGGTCGCTATACTTAATAGTGCCACACAATATCAAGGAGGTAATTTGCAATGAGCTTTTTTAACGATGCGCAGAGAGACAGTTTACTTACTGGACGGTATATTTGCAGTGAATGCGGAGGACTTATGGAATTCGAAGACGAGTGGGAGGACACTTTAGTATGCCCCGCTTGCGGTCACTCCGTTGACTTGGAGCATTATGGCATGGAGAACGATGAAGAATATGATGCTCTATATCCGACCAGAGATCAGATCTGCGACGACTAATTAAGACTATTAGCAAAGGGGAAGGAGTCCTGACGAGGGCTCTTTCTCTTTTCTTTTTATAGGTGACTGATATGCGATACCATTTTGACAAACCGGAAATTTACTTATCCTTGTACGGTGAGCGTTATATTTGTGACCATCCGGTTTACAATAGCTGCACTCTATACAGAATCGAAGAAAGAGGTCTGGCAGTAATCCAGCAGCGATTTGATGCCGAGATAAAAAGCACATGGTGGAGTGAGGTTGATCCGTGGATTACTGACGCTTTATATTTGCATCCCGGTTTTCGAGAATACTTTGAAATGAGGGCTGGGACTTGTACGGACGGGTTATATCCTACTGTCACTGTTCGTCAAATTATGTGGGCATTGAAAATAAAGCCTATTCAGAAGGAACGATGGGAAACAGTCTTTGACAGACGGGATATTTAAGCGCAAAAAACGCATCTCCCTTTATGAAAAACCATTGAATTTTGAAGGGAGATATGGATTATGAAAACACTAAAGAATAAGCTGTATGCTGTAGTATTACTTATTTGTGGGTATTTACCGGTACTTATCGATAAAGATGCAACGGCATTAGTATTCTTGGCGTTGATCGCAGTACCATTGTTCTTTGCAAAAGAAAACTGGATTTATTGAGGATTGAGCCGCTAACAACGGCTCTTTTCTTTTCGCCAAAATTACAGCTCCTGTTATGGAAATCGATATGATTTGAAAGGAGTAAAAGGAGTATGGATGAAATGAAAATTGGGTCTAAATTCACTACGAGCATTATCTCGAAATTGGCGAGTTTGGCAATCCGAAAGAAATTCGGTTATGATGTAAAACTGAATTTGAACGAGGTAAACGCCACAGTCGTTGACGGAAAGACGCATGTTCATCTGGATATAGATGCCGATCTTGAGAAAGATGAACTCACTAAAATCCTGAAAAGTATTGGTTTGTAAAACCGGAAGAGAGCTGCTAACAACGGCTCTTTTCTTTTGCCGCGCGAAATTTACAAGTCTTATTATGAGAGACGGGTTAGCTCAGTTGGTAGAGCGCCACACTTCCGTGGAGGTCGTCGGTTCGAGTCCGATACAGTCTCTCTTACTTTTTATTTTCGCATGAAAGGAGAAAAGACATGAGCATCGATCAGCTGGATTTAATCTTGTACGACATGTACCACATGGACGCTTGGCTGCCGCCTCTGTTTGGTAAATGGACTGAAGATTACAAAAAAGCGAGTTACTCACAATGGGCTGTCGACGAGCTCAGGGATTTTATCGCCGAACGGATCTACCCTCGAAAAGAAGGGTCTATTGATGAATTCTGTAAGCTCACACATGAATTCATGATGAAGACCGCCAAGTATGCAAGGGTAAATCCAAACACAAGTCTTATGTTTCGATCTGCCAGTGAAATGGCGGCGAACATTTTAGACCTTTTGCAGGCAATGAAATAACAAACATGAAAGGAGAAAAGACATGAGTAAAAATCAAGCAATTCAAAAGATGCTGCATAAGTCAGGGCTTTGTATCAGGAAATACTCACCTGTTGCTTTGTCTTGTGTGGCATCAGTCGGAGTTGTGGTTACAGCAATTGCAGCAGCCAAAGCAACCCCACGAGCAGTAGCGTTGGTTTATGCAGACAGCCGCAAAAAGCATGACGGTGATCCGTATGCATACACCAAGAAAGAGGCGTTTATCGCTGCATGGAAATATTATATTCCGGCAGTAGCGTTTGGAGCTTCTACCATCGCTTGCATTATGGGCGCCAATGCTCTAAATAGACGCCAACAGGCAGCACTGACGAGCGCATACGCACTTGTCCAAAATTCTTATAAGGAGTATAAGGACAAGCTGAAAGAACTCTATGGCGAGGAAGCTCATAACGCCATCGTAGACTCTATCGTTAAAGAAAAGTGCAAGGATATCTGCATCTCTGCTAACGGAGGCTGGTATGGTTCTTCCCTTGATTTTGGTGAAGGTATGGAGCCGGAGGTAACTCGCACTTTCTACGATAGCTTTTCGCAAAGATATTTTGAGTCAACCATCGAGAAGGTCATCCAGGCTGAATACCATCTGAACCGCAATTTCATGTTCGCAGGAGTCATTCCGCTTAACGATTTTTATGAATTTCTTGGACTTGAAAAAACGGAGCTTGGGGATGCCGTAGGATGGTCAAGCTGTAACGGTGATATTTACTGGATCGACTTTAACCACCACCGACTCACTTTGGATGACGGCATGGAGATATATGTTATCGACATGGTTTTCGAGCCGACAGCTGAGTGGATGGAAGATCTGTAAGTTCGCAAAAAATACATTTCACTTTATGAAAACGAAAAGGAGGTTTCGCTTTATGAATAATGCAAAATTGATTAAAATCCTGGGTCTTGTCGCCACAGCAGTAGGTATGGGGGCTACACTCCTCACCGACTGGGTGAACGAGAAGAAGATGGAAGAGAAAATTGATGAACGCATCAATGAAAAGCTTGCCGCACTTAGCGATGAAGAAGACGAGGAGTCCTAACAAGGGCTCTTCCTCTTTATCCGAACGATATGTGTGATGCAAACACTGCTGTTTCGATTATTCAACGATATGTCGACGAGCATCTATTCAGTCCATCATTCACATGGCCGAAGTATGAATTTCGAAAAAGGTCATATCAGCAATGGGCTGCTTATGAAATCTGTAATCGAATTCTGGATAAACCTTTCGATGATCCAATCACCGTCATCGAAAACTTCATGTTTGAAATGGCTATGTATGCTTGTTACGGCGAGGATGAGCAGCGTAGCTTTATATTTCAGAATGCAGTCGAAACAGCCGAAGAATTAAGCCTACTATTTGTTTAACCGAAAGGAGAAAAGAAACATGAAAGTTTCATACAAAAACTACTATCAGCAGAAGCAGAGTTCTAAGGTTATGAGCTCTTATATTGTACAGGCGGCAACAAGAGGAGCAACGGAAGAGGAACTCGACATCCTCTGCCAAGCATATATGCTCGAACAGAAATACAGACTATCTGTTAATCAAACAGTAACGGAATCCAGACCAGCTCTATGCCGCATCCACGAGATTACAGTATTTGATACTCGCAGTGACGCAGAGAAGGTTTACAGCCAAATGGTCGAAATGGTCGATCGATATGGGATGATTAGCGTAAATGATTATTACGAACTTTGCGGCTTGGAGGATAAAACCGCATACGAGTTTAATTATTACGGATGGTCTAAAGACACCGTTTCAGATATGAACATAGTGCGTATTGGCTCTAATTATATGATTGATGTGCCTCGTGCTGTACATTTTTTTCAGATGAAAGGAGAAAATCATGCCTAAACAAAGTTTAGCAAGCATTGCCAAAAGTGTACGGACGGCAATGAAAAAACATAGTCCGGAAATCCTTACTGGTATCGGAATTGCCGGTATGATTACCACCACTGTTATGGCGGTAAAAGCAACCCCCAAGGCTCTGATTCTGCTCGAAGAGAAAAAAGATGAGCTGGATACGGACAGGCTTGAGCCGAAGGACATCATCAAAACGGCTTGGCCTTGTTATATTCCGGCTGCCGTTGTAGGCTCCATCTCTGTCTTCTGCCTGATTGGAGCAAGCTCGACTAATCTCCGTCGGAATGCTGCTCTGGCAACGGCGTATACCCTTTCGGAATCTACTCTGAAGGAGTATCAGGAAAAAGTCGTTGAGACAATTGGCGAGAAAAAGGAACAGTCCATTCGAGACTCCGTGTCGAAAGATAAGATGGTGAAGAACCCTGTTCGAGAGGTTATCCTCACTGAAAATGGAGGCAACACGATCTGTTACGATGTCTTGTCCGGACGATATTTCAAGTCCGACAGGGATAAGATCACCAGAGTCATGAATGAACTGAATCGTCAGATGCGTGATGAGATGTATGTCACGCTGAACGATTTCTATTACGAACTCGGTTTGGATGGAACCAAGATGGGTGACATGCTTGGATGGAACATCGATAAAGGTTATATTGACCTTGCATTCTCGTCCCAGCTGGATGCAAACGGCACCCCTTGTCTGGTAATTGACTATCAGGTGGCTCCTGTTTACGACTATCAGTAAACTGCCGCGCGAAAATTACAACTTATTTAATGGAAGAACATTCCACAATTTTACACATTTGAAAGGAGATTTCACAATGAACAACAATGAGATTATGAACAACGAGGTCGTTGAGGCTACCGAAGAGGTTATCGAGAACGCTGGTTTGAGCAAGGGCGTAAAGATTGCTGCGGGTATCGGCTTGAGCGTAGTTGTAGGCGTAGTCATCTACAAGTATGTAGCAAAGCCGGTGATCGCAAACATCAAAGCCCAGATCGAGCAGAAGAAGAAGATGGCTGCTGAGGAGGAGACGGTTATCTTGGAAGAATCTGATGTTGCCACTGAAGACAACTGAAAATGCGAATTTGAGAAGTTCGGATAAGGGAGAGTACCTGTAACAAGGTGCTTTCCCTTTTTCTTTATCTCTCGAAAGGAGGAAAATTATGCAGCAGTATCAATATGACGGTCCTGTTATGCGATTTGATGATTGCGTTCAACATCGCTGGAAAGCAACTACTGTTGCTCCAACAGAAGCGAAGGCAAAGAGCAATCTCGCCTACCGATACAAGAAAGAAAACGGTTTAATGCCGAATACGAAAATCACTCTGCCCGGTAAGCTGATTCCGGCATAAGAAAGGAGATCACCCAGTGGAAGATTACAAATCCAATTCTGATAAAGCTCGTCAGGAGCAGCAGTCAGAAAAGAAAGTTGAGGCGGTTATTACCGGGGCTGCAAAAACTCGAAAAAAAGGCGAGATGCAAAAGTTCGCAGATGTCTTTATCGCCGAGGACGCAAACAATGTCAAATCTTATATTTTGATGGAGGTCATCGTGCCTGCTGTCAAGAAAGCGATTTCTGACATTGTCACCACCGGTATCGACATGATCCTGTACGGTGAGGCAGGTCGAAGCAAGAAAAACGGAACGGCATCTAAGGTGTCCTACCGGAACTATTACGAACAGGGTTCGGATAGAGTGCGTGCCGGTTCTGTCGGCAATAGACGCAATACGCCCGACTATGATGATATTCTCTTCGACACTCGTGGAGATGCAGAAGCAGTTCTCGATGCGATGAACGATATTATCAGTCAGTATGGAACGGTGAGCGTGTCCGATTTCTATGATCTTGCTCGTGTCCCCAATGATAATTTCACCATGAATCGTTATGGCTGGACAAACATTGGCGGCGCAACTGCGGTACGAGTTCGAGACGGTTATATTCTGAAACTGCCTCGTGCTATCCCGCTGAATTGAAAGGAGAAAATGTAATGCTTGAATGCAAAATTTGTGGCACTAAGTTTAATGCCATTATTGAAAGACACTATCTTGCTCGCGATAACGGAAAAACTGGGCTGGCAGTTGCTTTTGGTTCTACCGCTGAAGAATGCCTGTATGATGCCTTTGACTGCCCGATGTGTGGTTGTCAGGTAATCGCAAAAGAGCGCAAGCGGGATTATATTCCGTTTATTTCTACCGATGAGGAGGATGCAGATGATGAACAGATCTGAGACTCTTGATAAAGCAAAGGCTTGTGTATGCGGTCAGAGAGAGAACGAATATGGTTCTCCTGAAGATAACTTCACCGCTATCGCAGGCTTTTGGAGCGTTTACAAAGGCGTGGAGTTTACCGCAAATGATGTTGCCATGATGATGGCACTTCTTAAGATCGCACGAATCAGAACAGGAACGGCTACGGACGACAGCTATGTCGATTTGGCTGGATACGCTGCCTGTGGTGCCGAAATCAATTCTAAAAACTGAAAAGGAGAATAACAAACCATGAAAAATAAGACTGAAATTATGAAGAGCGTGAACGGTGTGGCTTCCAAAGCCGTTATGAAGCTCAAGAAGCACAGCCCCGAGATTCTCGTTGTGGCTGGTATCGCCGGTACGGTCGTAAGTGCCGTTCTCGCTTGCAAGGCTACCACTAAAGTAGCAGAGATTCTTGACGAGACTAAGGGCACTCTTGATACCATCCATGAGGGTATGGAAACCGGTGCAATCAACGGTCAGGAGTATACGACCGAGGATGGTAAGAAGGACACGGTTGTTGTCTACACTCAGACTGGCGTAAAGCTTGCTAAGCTTTATGGTCCTGCCATCATTCTCGGTACCCTGTCTATCACCAGCATCCTGGCTTCCAACAATATTCTTCGCAAGCGCAATGTTGCTCTTGGTGCTGCTTATGCTGCAATCGATAAGAGCTTCAAGGAGTATCGTGGTCGAGTCATCGAGCGTTTCGGCGAGCAGGTCGATACCGAACTGAAGTATGGCATCAAGGCAAAGAAGTTCGAGGAAATCGAAGTTGACCCCGAGACCGGCAAGGAGAAGAAGGTCAAGAAGACTGTGATGGTCACCGATCCTAATCTTCAGAGCGACTATGCTGTATATTTCGACAGCAAGAGCCGCAACTACGAAACCAACCCCGATTACAACCGTATGTTTCTCAAAGCGCAGCAGGCGTTCGCAAACGACAAGCTTCAGACCCGTGGTCACCTCTTCCTGAATGAGGTTCTGGACGATCTGGATCTTCCTCGTACCCCTGCTGGTCAGATTGTCGGTTGGACGAAGGATGGTCCGGACGGCTATGTTAATTTCCGCATCGTTGAGGTAGAGCGTGAGACCGAGGATGGTCGTCATGAGCCGGCACTTCTGCTCGACTTCAATGTTGAGGGCAACATCTGGGAAAAGATGTAATCAATCACCTTCAGACTTGGACTGGGGGTGATATTTTAACGTAAAGGAGTTTTAGCAATGCGTATCAAATCACGAGCGATAGCTACCGTTCTCTGTATGATATCTTTCATCGGTTTTGCGGTATGCGGTGTTGTTCGCTCTACGGATAAAGAAACATCGGAGATTAAGCAATCCTATCCGGTTCTTGCAGAGGCAGAGCCGGTGATAATGGCGGATCTTCTGATGGAGTCTCCTGACTTAGCACCAGAGGTTGAGAAAGAGTCGGACTATCCCCTTACACAAGAGGAAATCGACTTAATAGCACTCGTAACCATGGGTGAAGCTGAAGGAGAAACGGAATTGGGAAAACGCTTGGTCATTGACACAATTCTTAACCGTATTGACCATCCGTCTTTTCCAGATACTGTGTACGATGTCGTTTATCAACCTAATCAATTCAGCGTAATGTGGAACAGTAGAATTGAACGCTGTTATGTTATGCCCGAAATTGTTGAGTTGGTAAAAGAAGAGCTTTTGGAACGGACGAACTATGAGTGTGTGTTTTTCATGGCTGGAGAATACAGCAAATATGGTGAACCGTTGTTCCAGGAGTGCTGCCATTACTTTTCAAGCTATGACTGAAAGGGAACATAAAATGAAAGCTTTGTTTTCGTACATTCTTTCCACTATGGCGGGACTCTGCCTTGTAGGAGGCATTGCAGTTCTCTCCGGTGGAAAGGAGTAAATGATGGATATTTTAGATGATTTCATCTCAACCGTCGACGCCATGCTGGATAGTCGGCGCAAAAGACATATTACTGGCGGGATTCTTCTGAGTGCAGCATTGCTGTTTGGAGGTCTCGCCATTACTGTTGTCACAATTCAAACTGACGAGGAGGAATACGAAGATGAGTAAAACCGGTTTTGCCATGTTCCTGGCTGGAGCCACGGTAGGCGCAGCAGCGGCATGGCTTTGTCTTAAACGATATTACGAGCAGATCGCACAGGAAGAGATCGATTCTGTTAAGGCAGCATTTGCCGAAAGAAAGCCCGTAAACACCAATATTGCCAAGAGCGAAAAGAGCAATGAAAAACAGGAAGAGAATCAGCATAAGGCGGATATTGCCAAACTGAAACCCGACCTGGTGAACTATGCAGCTAAGCTCCAGGAAGAGGGCTACACCAATTACACGGAGCATAGCAAGAAAAATACTGAAGAAAAAAAGGATGAGCCTATGCCCAATGAACCTTATGTCATCTCTCCGGATGATTACGGTGAGAATGACAATTACACGCAGATCAGTCTGGTCTATTATGCCGGTGACGAAGTCCTTGCCGACGACGAAGATGAAGTCGTCGAGGATATTGCAGAAACTGTTGGTGAGGACTTCGCTGAACATTTCGGAGAGTATGAAGACGATTCGGTCTTTATTCGTAATGACCGCCTGAGATGTGATTACGGGATTCTCAGAGACAATCGCTCTTTTGCTGATGTTGCCGAAGGCTCCAACTACTAATAGGAGGACCGAATGACTGAGATTGAGCTGAACAATGAATATTTTGAGTGGATGTGTCAGCTCGTATGTAATGAACGATATAGCCGGAGGCTGTCTTATCAAAAGCTTCTCCGTCATCTGCACGATATTGATTTTCAATATATGCTGCCAATGGACGGAAATCGAGCTGAAGATGGGATAGACCTCCGGTATCGTTTTGGTTATGAAAAAGAATACGAGGGTCCTATGATTGCCAGCTATCTGGACAACCGCCCTTGCAGCGTATTAGAGATGCTTATTGCCTTGGCATTTCGTTGCGAAGAACACATTATGACCGACCCGGATATCGGCAATCGCATGGGACAGTGGTTCTGGAACATGATTGTCAGCTTGGGTCTTGGTTCAATGAGTGATTCTCAATTTGATGCGGCGTATACGGACGATGTAATATCTCGATTTATGAACCGCAAATACAAACGAAATGGCGAAGGCGGTTTGTTTACCGTCGAACGCTGCAAGTATGACATGAGAACTGTTGAAATTTGGTGGCAGATGAACTGGTATTTGGACAGCATCCTATGAAGGAGAATTACCATGATTCATACGCAGGTGTACGGGTTTTTCCAGACATGCTTACCCGACCAGGCAAAGGAGGTAAAAGAATACTTCCCAAATGGTAAAAACAGCATTCGAATTCGCAAAACTAATGGACAGGAATTTATATTTTCGTTGAGAGAGCCGAAGGCTTGGAAGTTTGAAACGATCGATCAATTTCTTGCCGACATGAAAGGAGAAAAGAAACATGGATGAAATGATTCGTTATATTTTCGGCAGTCTTCGCTGCTCCGAAACTGCGATGCGGGTGTTCGCTAAAACGCTCAGAAAGCAGAGATCTTTTAATCGCAGCACTGTCATGGTCGCCGCGGTTATGACCGCACATATGCTCATCCAGGATATGGAGATTCGCAGTATGCGTGATGAGATCGGAAACCTTAAAAATGAAATCAAGGAGCTCAAGAAAACGGAAGGAGACTAAAGAACCTCGATGATCGACTTTTTAATGATTTCGACCCGTAGTACGAAGCGTGGTGTAATAGAAATCTATCCGAAGTTTATCATTAAAAAAAGCTCCGACCTGATGATTAGAGGCGGCGACTTCTATGCCATTTGGTTAGAAGACCGAGGTTTATGGTCTACGGATGAGCAAGATGCACTCCAGCTTATTGACCGGGAACTTGACAAGTATGCAGAGGAAAACCGCAAGAACTTTGATTCGAGCATTAAGGTTCTGCACATGTGGGATTCCGAATCCGGGATGATCGATTCGTGGCATAAATATTGTCAAAAGCAGATGCGAGATTCCTTCCACATGCTTGACGAGAAACTTATATTCTCCAATACGCCGACGAATAAAAAAGATTATGCAAGTAAACGACTCAACTATCCTCTCGAAGAAGGAACCACTGATGCATGGAATAAACTGATGTCCACAATTTACTCCGAAGAAGAGCGAACGAAAATTGAATGGGCTATCGGCTCCATTGTCTGCGGAGAGTCGAAGAAATTGCAGAAATTTATGGTTCTGTATGGCGCGGCGGGTACGGGTAAGTCTACTGTCCTGAACATTGTTCAGCAGCTCTTTGAAGGGTATTACTCCGTCTTCGATGCGAAGGCACTGGGTTCATCCAGTAATTCCTTTGCGTTGGAGGCATTTAAGACAAACCCACTTGTGGCAATTCAGCATGATGGCGACTTGTCTCGCATTGAGGATAATACCCGACTGAACAGTTTGGTTTCTCATGAGCTGATGACTGTGAATGAAAAGTTCAAATCGACCTACGCAAACCGCTTCAAGTGCTTCCTGTTCATGGGCACCAATAAACCGGTTAAGATTACGGACGCAAAGTCAGGTCTTATCAGACGATTGATCGATGTGTCCCCTTCCGGAAATAAATTGAGTCCCAAGGAATACAAGGCGGTGACAAAGCAGATCGAGTTTGAGCTCGGTGCAATTGCTTATCATTGTCAGGAAGTCTATCTGGAGAATCCGGGCAGATACGATGATTATATTCCCGTGACGATGCTCGGTGCATCTAATGATTTCTATAACTTCATTATTGATTCTTACCATGTCTTCAAGAAAGAAGACGGGACAACTCTCAAAGCCTCATGGGAGATGTACAAAACCTATTGTGACGAGGCAAAAGTTACCTTCCCATTCTCTCAGAGAATATTTAAGGAGGAACTGAAAAACTACTTCCGGGATTACAAGGAGAGGTTCAATCTCGATGACGGTACTCGTGTGCGAAGCTATTACATTGGTTTTCGAACCGAGAAATTCGAGGATAAGACACTCACCGAGCAAGACGAGCCTGAGCACAAACTGATCGAGTTTCTGAAACAGAAATCGGTCTTCGACAGAGAATGTGCGGATTGTCCTGCTCAGTATGCTTCGGCTAAAGAGACACCAACTTCCAAATGGGATGAAGTTTCTACCAAGCTGAGCGACTTGTCTACATTCAGATTGCATTATGTGAAAATCCCGGAGAACCACATTGTTATCGACTTTGATATTCAGGATAAGGACGGTAATAAGTCGTTTGAACTGAATCTCAAGGAAGCGAGTAAATGGCCGCCGACCTATGCAGAACTAAGCAAAAGCGGTCAGGGCATCCACCTTCATTATATTTATGCCGGCGATGTCAGCAAGCTCAGCCGAGTGTATGACGATCACATTGAAGTAAAAGTCTTCACCGGTAAAAGCTCGCTGCGCAGAAAGCTGACAAAGTGTAATGATTTGCCTATCGCAACGATCAACTCGGGTTTACCACTGAAAGGAGAAAAGCAAGTGATAAATTTTGAAGGGGTGAAGAGCGAGAAAGGGCTTAGAACGCAAATCAAGCGAAATCTGAATAAGGAGTACCATCCGGCAACAAAGCCCAGTATCGACTTCATTTACAAGATTCTTGAGGATGCTTATGCAAGCGGACTCAATTATGATGTGACTGATATGCGTAATGCTGTTTTGGCATTTGCAGCAAGCAGCACTCATCAGGCGGATTACTGTATCAAATTGGTCAACAAGATGCAGTTCAAATCCGCAGACCAGTCAACGGGAGCAAAAAACGATGACGCCAAGCTCGTGTTCTACGATGTTGAGGTGTTTCCGAATCTGTTCCTGGTAAACTGGAAAATCGAGGGTGAGGGCAAGCCGGTGGTTCGTATGATTAACCCCACTCCGACTGAAATCGAGGAGCTGATGCGATTCCATCTGGTTGGCTTCAACTGCCGCCGGTACGATAATCATATTCTCTATGCCAGGTTGATGGGGTATACGAACGAGCAGCTTTACAATCTCTCGACCAAAATCATTAACGGCAGTGCAAACTGCTTCTTTGGTGAAGCCTACAATGTGTCGTATACGGATGTGTATGATTTTTCCAGTAAAAAGCAGTCTCTGAAGAAGTTCGAGATTGAACTGGGCATTCACCATCAGGAGCTTGGTCTGCCCTGGGACAAGCCTGTTCCTGAGGAGCTGTGGACGAAGGTCGCCGAGTATTGCGACAACGATGTCATTGCAACAGAAGCAACCTTTAATGCTCGTAAGGCAGACTTCACGGCTCGTCAGATTCTGGCAGATGTGGCGGGAATGTCGGTTAATGATACGACGAACTCGCTGACTACCAGAATTATATTTGGCAATAATCGCAAGCCTCAGGATCAGTTCAATTACCGTTTCATGGGTGACGAAAGTCAGATCTTTGACCCCAATGCAGATCTTCCGTTTACGATGGGACTTGAGGACTATGACGAGTTCACTCAGTTCGATAAGAATCATCGCCCTATTTTCCCCGGTTATACATTCGAGGGCGGCAAGTCTGTCTACAGAGGCGAAGAAGTCGGTGAAGGCGGCTATGTATATTCCGAGCCCGGTATGTACAGTAACATTGCTCTGCTGGATATTGCCTCTATGCATCCGAGCAGTATCGTAGCGGAAGAACTCTTCGGACCGGAATACACAAAGCGGTTCAATGAAATTCTCCAGGCTCGTATCGCCATCAAACACAAAGACTTTGACAAGGCGAAGAAGATGCTGGGCGGCGCATTGGCTAAGTACCTAACGGATGAAAATGCTGCGGCTGATTTGGCGCAGGCTCTGAAAATTGCAATCAACTCGGTATATGGTCTGACCTCAGCCGGGTTTGAAAATCCGTTCCGAGATAACCGTAACAAGGATAACATCGTTGCGAAGCGTGGAGCTTTGTTCATGGTTAACCTCAAACACGCCGTTCAGAGTCAGGGCTTTACCGTAGCGCACATCAAAACCGACTCCATCAAGATTCCGGATGCAACGCCTGAAATCATCAAGTTTGTGACCGAATATGGCAAGCTGTATGGGTACAACTTTGAGCACGAAGCAACCTATGACCGTATGTGTCTTGTGAACGATGCAGTTTATATTGCTCGTTACGCTACTGTTGAAAAGTGCTGCGACCTGTATGGAAAAAAGTACATCGACTCTGCAAAGGATATTTGTAAAGAGAACAAGAAGCATCCGTATGCATGGACGGCAACCGGTACCCAGTTCCAGATTCCTTATGTATTCAAGACGCTCTTCAGCAAGGAGACTATCGAGTTCGAGGATATGTGCGAAACGAAGTCCGTGACCTCCTCGCTCTATCTCGACATGAACGAGGCTTTGCCGGATGTATCTAAACTGGAGAAAGACCTTGAGCTGATTGTAAAAAAAGCGAAAGAATTTGGTGTGGCGATGGATCTTAGTGGAAACAGTGGCGATGCCGAGCTTGACCCGATGATAAAAGAAATTGCCAAGGGTCATGACTACCACTTCATCGGAAAGGTCGGTCAGTTCTGCCCGATTAAGCCCGGCTGCGGAGGCGGTATCCTGCTTCGTGAGACGGAAAACAAAAAGACCGGCGAAAAGGGCTATGCCGCAGCAACCGGTTCCAAAGGTTTTCGTTGGCTTGAATCCGAGATGGTGAAGCAGCTGGACAAGCAGGGTGATATTGATCGTACCTATTACAACAACATGGTCGATGAGGCGGTTAAGTCGTTGTCTGTTTACGGTGACTTCGAACGCTTCGCCGCAGATGAACCGTATGTCTCGGACAACACTCCTCCGTGGTTCGGAGCGGGTGAACCTCATGAGGACGATGTTACTCCATTTGATGTGAGGTAACACTTATGATCCCAATTCTATTAGCAATTGCTGTGCTCATTTATATTTTGTGCACAGCTGATTCAAATGAGTCCTGTATTCCCAGTGAGGAGTGCAGGACTTGTCCATTTCCATGCGATAAACGCAAAAATTGAAAGGAGAAAACAATTATGGCTTACAAAGCAGTAGACAACATTATCATCGAGAATGCTCGAATCATCTTCCGCAACTTTAAGGGTGAGGAGTCCAAGTACAATCGTGCCGGCTCCCGCAACTTCTGTGTGGTCATCGAAGATCCTGATATGGCGCAGAAGCTTATTGAGGACGGCTGGAATGTTCGTGTCCTGGCTCCTCGTGATGAGGACGAGGCTCCTCGCCATTATATTCAGGTGGCGGTCAGCTTCGACAACATCCCCCCGAAGGTTATCATGATTACTCGTCGGGCTAAGACCCAGCTGGACGAGGAGTCTATCGGAACTCTGGACTTCGCTGAGATCCGCAATGTCGATCTGACGATTCGTCCCTACAACTGGGAAGTCAACGGTAAGACTGGCGTTAAGGCGTACCTCAAAACGATGTATGTCACCATTGAGGAAGATGAATTCGCCGAAAAGTACGCTGAAACTGAGGGCCCTGAGGAGATGCCCTTCTAAAGGTAAATAGGTGCCAGCTTAGTACATGTCTGGTTAAATGTCCAGTAAGGTCTCGATTAGGTGTGCACGCCTATGACAGTAAGAGGAAACAGCCTATCCCCTTTAATAACCGAAAGGAGAAAAAAAAAGAAACATGAATAAAATTATTTGTTGCGATTGTCAATACTGCGGAGATAAGTACAGCTTTCCTATGCCTAATTCTCTGGTCGACGTTGATTCCGAGAATCCTCTGTTGAAACACTTTTACTGCTGTTGTGGCGATTCACCTCGTTATGAGCATGATATCACAGCTTTGGGAATCTCTCACTGTGAATATTTTGAGGAATTATAAAGGAGGCAAATGATGTTTATTGAAAAGAAGAAAAAGCATAAAAAGGTAGCCAAGCCAAAAGCAATTGCTCAACCTCAACAGCCAGTGGAAGAAATTCCGCAAACGACTGAACCTGAGAAAAAAGAAGAAACGCCAAAGCAAAAAAAGCCCGCTGAGAAAAAATCCAAAAAGGTTTTGTCTCCCGAGAAAGCTTTTTTAGAAGCATTCAGACGGTTGACTAATCGGCATCGGGCTTGGGATGTTTGGCGTGATTTCACCACTATGTTCGCTTGTTCGCTGTCCAACCCTCTTGATAAAGAGCACCGGAACAAGCGAGAAGCGTTATATTTGGAAATCATCAAAAAGTACAACAAACAGGAGCAAGAGATGTTTCCTGAACTGGCTGCTCAGACAGTCTTGGCTTTGGAGGAAAATCCGGAGCAAGATTTCTTGGGCGGCATTTTCATGACCCTTAATCTCGGCGACGAGCATAATGGTCAGATCTTTACACCGTATCATGTCTGTGAACTGATGGCGGAAATGACTGTGGATGATGCTGTAAAAAAGGTGCAGCAGGACGGTTATATTTCAATCAACGATCCTTGCTGCGGTGCCGGAGCTACCTTGATTGCTGGAATCCATGCCGCAAGAAAGCAGTTGGAAAAAGCAAACCTGAACTACCAAAATCATCTTCTCATCGTTGCACAGGACATCGACGAAACGGTAGCGCTGATGTGTTATATTCAGCTTTCCCTTTTGGGTGTAGCCGGATATGTAAAGGTCGGAAATTCTCTGACAGAGCCGATGACAGATAACGACAGCAAAGATAATTACTGGTTTACTCCAATGTACTTCTCTAATGTCTGGGTGCTGCGTCGGATCTTCGGAGGGTGCTGATGGCTGGTATATCGCTTCGAGACTATCAAACAGATGCTGTTGAGAGAATGAAAAACGGCTGCATTCTCTGCGGCGGGGTTGGCAGTGGTAAATCCAGAACTGCTTTAGCTTACTACTACAAGCAAAACGGCGGTAAGCTCGACACAAAGAGTTATATTCGGATGCCGGGCACACCAAAAGACCTGTATATCATCACCACGGCGAGAAAAAGAGACACTTTGGAATGGGAGGGTGAGCTTTCGCCCTTCCTTCTCTCTGTTCACGCAGAAGTCAATACCTACAAGAATAAAGTCGTCGTTGATTCCTGGAACAATATCGGAAAATACGCAACGGTTACGAACGCATTCTTTATATTTGACGAGCAGCGTGTTGTCGGTTCAGGGGCATGGGTCAAAGCGTTTCTGAAAATTGCCAAGTTTAACGAGTGGATTCTACTATCTGCGACGCCAGGAGACACATGGGAGGATTATATTCCCGTCTTTGTGGCAAACGGCTTCTACAAAAACCGGACTGCCTTCAAAGAAGAGCACATGGTCATGACCTGGGTCAACGGAAAGTATCCGAAAGTAGACAGATATTTGGGGGTAGGGCGACTCATCCGGCTTCGCAACCGCATTCTTGTGGATATGGATTTCAAGCGGGAAACCTGCTCGCATCATGAGGATATCTATGTCAATTATGATGTTGCAAAGTATAAGGAGACAAGCCGTCTTCGTTGGAATCCATATAAAAACGAGCCAATCGTCAATGCCGGAGAACTTTGCTATGTATGGCGTCGCATTGTAAATGAAGACGAGTCTCGACAAATTGCCCTGATGGAGTTGTTTGAGAAGCACCCTAAAATGATCGTCTTCTATAATTTTGACTATGAGCTTGATATTCTGAAAAATCTCTACTATGGAGAAAATGTCGAGATTGCTGAGTGGAACGGCCATAAGCATCAGCCGATTCCGACCTGTGACAGTTGGGTGTATCTGGTTCAGTATACCGCCGGAGCTGAAGGATGGAACTGTATTAGTACGGACACCATTGTGTTTTACTCACAGAACTACTCCTACAAAATCATGAAGCAATCAGCAGGACGAACCGACCGCTTAAATACCCCGTTCAAAGATTTGTACTACTACCATCTGAAGTCCCGTTCTGGCATTGATTTGGCTATCAGCCGAGCATTGAGCGAGAAACGGAATTTCAATGAAACCAAGTATGTCAGCAGCTATAAATCCAAAGCTGTCTGAGAAAGGAGAAACAATGATAACCCTTGATGTTGCGGAGTATTGCTCTGCTTGCATGGACTTCGACCCGGATGTTCAGCGACCGCTGAAAGCATACGGTTTGAGCGAAGAGATCGTCATAACTGACACGGTTATTCGATGTGCGAATCGAAATCGATGCAAAAACATTGAGCGATACCTAAGAAAGAAGGTGACGGACGATGCCTGAATATGAGAAAGACGCATTATATCGTTCCGAAACAAAGAAAAGTGACAGTCTGGCTTATAAGATTGGGCAGACTATCGCAGTTCTGATGACTTTGTGCGTCAGTGCCATTATCGTAGCGGCGACGATCAAACTTGTCATGTGGATTTTGTAAGGAGGTTTTGGAGATGAACGAAGAAAAGGAAGTCTATTTTGACCAATATTGCAAATCTTGCAAGCATCATGGGCTTAAAGAGTCCAAAGACCCTTGCAACGACTGTCTCGCAGAGCCCAGTAATACAAATTCCCACAAACCGATGAACTATGAAAGTAAAAACAATTCTTGATGCCGAGAAAAAGGATGCGATTGATATTGCAACGGAGCTTTGCTATAGCGAAGAAGTTAAGAGAAAAATTGCTCAGGCAAAATCCGTTTATGAAATCGGTCGCATCCTTAAACAGGCACGGCTCGATCAAGAGTGATATTTCTGAAAGGAGAAAAGAAACATGAATCTTGAGGAGTTCAGAAAGGCACTTTCGTCAAACGCTACTGAGGAAAATGCACAACTGAAAAGACAGTTGTCAGACCTTCAAACCGAGTACCATGAAAAGCTTTCAAAGCTCGAAAGCGAAAACGATTCACTTAAAGAAAGTTGCCGGGCTTTATCCAATCGATGCTTTACTCTTACGAGAGGGGTTACTTGCTTATTTTGTGGGCTCGATTATCCTTGTCCCCATATGCCGAGTTTTGAAAAGCAGGTGACTATGGCTCATAAATTGAGGAAGGAGATCAAAAAAGATGGCTAATAGTTATCGTGATGCTCTTGTTCAGCAAATAAAAGATGCCGGTCAAGAACTTATTAACCGAGCTGAAACGATGGTGCATCCTGAAAACGATTTAATCACCGATTTTTCTATTATGATCCGCTTTAAGCAGGACGAGTTTCCTACAATTGATTACACGACCAGCGTAGTAAACAAAGTCGCTTGTGATCGAGTTATCTACCAGAAAGGAGAATAAAAAGATGCTCAAAATTGAGAACACCGAGGTTATGGGTTGGGAGCACGCCATTCGTGGTATGCGGAATCCTAAGAACTCTTGGGGGAAGAGCGATAGCCTTTTTTGGGTGTCGAAGGCAATTATTACACGAATTGGCGGTGACAATGGTCCTTGGCCTGATGAGCTGTATGCCGATACAATCATCGGAGATAATGATCTCGAACTCATGACCACCCTCCGCAATGCTGGCACTGACCATCGCAAATTCATGCGGATGATTACCGTCTATCTCGATATCACTGCCCCGCTGTACTGGTGGAAGGAGTTCGACACCTACAAGGTTGGTACGGTCGCCAACTCTTGCTCTACGATGCACAAAATCGCCGCAAAGGAGTTTACGCTGGATGATTTCAGCCACGAGCATCTATGCAATGATGAACTCGAACTTTTGAAAGAAATCATATTTCGTTTGAATACAAATCGTGCTTCGTTTATTGCTAAAAACGATAAACAAGTGGATCGCTACACCGTTATGTCGGACGAATGCTACGCAAAGTACAAGAAGACGCTTTGGTGGCAGATGATCCAGCTTCTCCCCAGTTCCTACAACCAGAAACGGACGGTCATGCTGAACTACGAGGTTCTGGCCAACATCTACAAATCCCGTCGGCATCACAAGCTCGATGAATGGCATACGCTTTGTGACTGGATTGAAAGTCTGCCGTATGCTGAGCTTATTACTGGTAAGGAGGAAAAAGCAGATGTTTGAAGGAGTAAAGGAAACCTTATGTACTCGCTGTGCTCATCAGGAAGTATGCTCTCATAAGCAGGACTACCTTGATATTCTCAAAACAGTTGAAAACGCAACCGTAACCCGAGATACGCCCGATGGAAAGATCATATCAAAGAAGGTAATTCATTACGACTTCATCAGTGGGATCTCTGTTGGTTGCAAGTACCACCAAAACTGGGCGGAGACCTATCGTTCCGGAGAAGCGATTCTTTGAAACTGCACGAAAAATACACCCCCTATTATGAAAGGAGGTAACGCACATGAATTATTTTCTGGCAGTTAATGATCGGCAACTCGGCACTTGTTTGAGAATGCTGTTCGCTGAGAAACTTCAGCCTGCTGTCCAAACCGTGTTGAACGAAAAGGGCAAGATTGAGTTTCACATCAGCATTGCAGCGGATCAGGAAGTGTTCGAAGAACTGAACGAGCGCTACAAGATCATGATTTCGTAAGTTACTCGATTTCAAAGGTAAAGGGGCCGTAACAAGCCCTTTTACTTTTGTTATATTTGTGGTAAAATACTAAAGGGAGGCGATGCCGATGAAAGTCAAATCCAGAATGTCCTGTCCGGTTCGAAGAAAAGACGGTACATGGACGACTGTTATCAAAGAATTTGAAGAAGATATTCCTGATCTCGGACGAGAAGAGCTTATCTGCAACAAATGCGGACGCCCCGATTATCCGAAATGCAAGGAAACGGTTTGTGAAGCCTGGAAATACCACGAATCGAAAAAATAATGGGTTATGTAAGAGCTGAGGTTAAACCTTGGCTCTTATTTTTTGTGTAAAGGAGAAAAACCATGCTTGCCAGAGAAGCGACAAAAGCGGATATTCAGGCTGTTCGTGACCGTCTACGGGAAGCAAAAGAACAACGTCAACTCGATATCCAAATAAACCAGGCTATTGCACTGGTAAATCGTAATCACAGGAGGAAAAAATATGACGCCGAACGACTATCAGCAGGCGGCTCTTCGCACTGCTCCAAAAGATTTACCGCCTGAAAGACTTCTTCTTAACGGCTTAATGGGGCTGAACGGAGAAGCCGGCGAAGCAATTGATATTTTGAAAAAGCATCTGTTTCAGGGGCATGAACTCGACACTGCGCATATGGCTAAAGAGCTTGGAGATGTGGCTTGGTACCTCGCTGTAAGCGCAAACGCAATCGGTTACGACCTTGAAACTATCATGCAGATGAATGTAGACAAACTGAAAGCCAGGTATCCAGATGGTTTCGATGCTGAACACAGTCTACACCGTAACAAGGATGATATTTAAGGAGGGTTTTCTATGAATGAACAGTTCGGAGAAAAGGTAAAAGCTATTTTTGATAGCATTACCGTTCTTCAAGCAAAGGACAGCGACTTAAAACGAGATAATGCCAACATCAACGGCGACTCCCCTATGGGGGCTATGCTGCAATATGGCGCCAACACTGTTAAGGAGTACAATCTGGAGTATTTGGTTGACCCCGAAATTGCAAAACTGCACCGTGACGGTTGGATTCATATACACGACCTTGACTTCTATGCGTGGACAACCACCTGCACACAGATTGAGCTTCGCAAACTCTTCAAAAACGGTTTCAATACCGGTCACGGGCATCTGAGAGCACCGAAAAGCATTGGTTCGTATGCTGCTTTGGCTGCCATCGCTATTCAGTCGAACCAAAACGATCAGCATGGCGGACAAAGTGTCGTAGACTTCGATTACGCTATGGCCGAGGGTGTCCGTTACACCTACCAGAAATATCTGAAAGAGGGTTATGCTATCTGCGAACGCCTCAATGACCTGAAAGACAAGGAATGGATTCTTGACTATGCCATGGAGAAGACCACTCGTGACACCTATCAGGCTATGGAAGGACTGGTTCATAATCTGAATACTATGCATTCCCGTGCAGGCGCTCAGGTTCCGTTCAGCTCTATTAACTACGGCACAGACACTTCTTGGGAAGGTCGACTCGCTATTGAACAGCTTCTTCTGGCTACGGAGGCAGGTCTTGGAAACGGTGAGACTCCTATCTTCCCGATTCAGATTTTCCGTGTCAAAGAGGGTGTCAACTATAATCCAGACGACCCAAACTATGATCTCTTTGAGTTGGCAATGAAGGTAAGTGCCAAGAGGCTCTTCCCGAATTTTGCTTTCATTGATGCCCCGTTCAATCTCCAGTATTACAAGCCCGGTCACCCGGAGACAGAAGTTGCTTATATGGGTTGCCGCACTCGTGTAATGGGTAATGTTTATGACCCATCTCGTGAGATCGCTCCCGGTAGAGGCAACTTGAGCTTCACCTCAATCAACCTGCCTCGACTCGGTATTGAGTCTAAAGGCGACTACCTTACTTTCTTCAAACTGCTGGATAAAATGCTCGATGCGACGATGCAGCAGCTTCTCGATCGGTATAAAATCCAGGCTTCGAGAGTGGTTCGCAACTTCCCGTTCCTTATGGGAGAAGGTGTCTGGATGGACTCTGACGGGCTTTCTCCCGATGACACAGTCGGAGAGGTCTTGAAGCATGGAACGCTATCTATCGGCTTCTGTGGACTTGCAGAGTGCCTTGTAGCGCTTAATGGCAAGCATCACGGTGAAGACAAGTTCTCTCAGGAGCTTGGCCTGCGAATTGTAGGCTACATTCGTGACTATTGTAACCGTAAGAGCACCGAACTCGGCATGAATGTGACCTGTCTGGCTACACCTGCTGAGAGCTTAGCAGGGCGGCTGCTTCGCTCTGACAGAGAGAGATATGGAATCATCAAAGGTGTTACCGATCGTGAATACTACACCAACAGCTTCCATGTTCCGGTCTATTATCATCTCCCGGCACTTAAGAAAATTGACATTGAAGCTCCGTACCATGCTCTTACCAATGCCGGTCATATCTCCTATGTGGAACTGGATGGTGATCCGACTAAGAACCTTGCTGCTTTCGAGCGAGTTGTAAGGCACATGAAAGAAGCCGGCATCGGTTACGGCAGTATCAACCATCCTGTAGATCGTGACCCTGTCTGTGGCTACAACGGAATTATCAACGATACTTGTCCCTGCTGCGGACGGAGCGAGACTGACGGTGTTCCATTTGAGCGTATCCGTCGTATTACTGGATATTTGGTCGGAACCCTTGATAAATGGAATAACGCCAAGCGTGCGGAGGAGCGAGATCGTGTCAAGCATGAAGTTGATTCGAATTTCGGGGATTGAGCCGGAGTCTATCGTTGACGGTGAGGGTATCCGATATGTGTTATTTACACAAGGCTGCCCGCATCACTGTCCCGGCTGCCACAATCCTCAAACTCACCCGTTCGGTGGCGGAAAGCTCGTACTGATCGATGACATACTCGATGATATTTCAAAAAGAAAAGATTGGATAGATGGCGTCACCCTTTCCGGAGGCGAGCCATTCTGTCAGATTTACCAGTGTGCTCTGATCGCTGAAAAAGCTCATGAAATGGGGCTTAGCGTTTGGTGTTACACTGGTTATCTTTTTGAGGACTTGTACAGGCAAGGTATTGATCTGCTGAAGCACATTGATGTACTCGTTGACGGACCGTTCGTACAGGCTGAGAAATCGTTAGATCTTGACTTCAGAGGAAGCCGCAATCAGCGAGTCATTGATATTCCGGAAAGCTTGAAGGAAGGCGTAGCAATCTTGAAACAAACTTAGAAGAAAGGAGAACCTGCATCATGGCGAATACCACTAACCCTCGACGAAATGCCGAAGGATATTCTGACCCGACTGCTTATGAAGCTCTGAAGAACATTGAGCGTGAAGAAGATGAAAGATTTCATAGGCTGCTGCATACATTGTTCTACTTGTGTGAGTTGGCTGGCTTTGAGATCGAAGGTCGGATTATTCTGGTTGATAAACGAAACGGACGGGTTTGGAGATGAGAGAAATGAACGAAACGGTATATTACATTGTAAATGGGCGGCGATATTCTTTCAGACAACTCCATATTGAAGGTGGCGTTTTGAGAGGGTATTGCACTCGACTGAAAGCATGGGCATCACTATTTGATACCTATTTTCATGTTGATTCTGGCCCGGTTTTCAAAGCTGCAAAAATGGGCTAATCATTTTTGGCGCCATTTTATACCGATTTTGTGACAAAAAAGCTATAAAAAGCCCACATTAAAGTGGGCAAACCCAGTTTTTTTGAAACAAAAGTGGGCAGAAAAATTCGGAGGCATTTTCTGAAAATAGCACTTTTTGGGCGTTTTTTGCCCCAAAATGGCCGATTTGCGCCGATTTGAAATTTTTTCTTGTGAAAAAGCCCACTTGCCCACTTTTATTTGTAACTAATTGTGATAAAAAGTTTTATTATTTATATAAATAAGGGCAAGTAAAGTGGGCATTTGACCAGAAGCCAAAATACATAGCACAAGTCGAGGAAAATGTCAAGACTTTTTTACCGAAAGTTCTTCCTTTTTCTTTCAGGCTGTGCTATACTATAAGAGCCACACAATCTAATATGTTCAAGTCGTTTAGGGAAAACTGCTTTGGTAAAAAGTGTTTTCTCTCTTTACTCATTTCATTTGTCCCTTTGCGGCTTGATTGAGATTGTGTGGCAACAATGAGGGTTGACACTTTTTCAGTGCGTCTCTCGTTGTGGGGGGCGCACTTTTTTAATGCCCTCGGAAAGGATGGGATAACGAGATGAGTGAGAAGAAGTCGACAAAAAACACAGGTGGTAATATTGCTGCGGGAGTAGCCATGGCTGCGTCAATAGTGCCATTAGTAAAGCCGGCGATTGATGCTGTTCGTGATTACGCAGATAAAACTATAGAAGAGCGAAAAAAGCTTGTTTCCGTACCTGAGTTGTATTCAAAAGAATATCCGTTATCTGTTGAACAAGCAGTCGAGATATTGGAAAGTTGCGGATTAAAAGCGACTCTGGTGAAGATGTCGACAGCTGATGCAAATATTCAGTATCGTAATTGTTTTGATTCTCAAGTTATCAAGTCCCTTCCGAAGAGCAAAACTAAAGTTGAGCGAGGCACCGCTGTTTTGATTAAATACATAACTCAAGAGGTAATCGACGAAAGCCAACAAATGTTTGACATTTCCAAGAAGCGTAAGGAAGAACAGCACTTTGAGAAAAGTATAAAACGAACAGAACGAAAAGAAAAAACAAAGCAAGTGGTATCTGGGATAATTGGTACGGTGCAAGAGAACGCCAAAAAAATCCCGTCTGCTTTTCACAAATCCACTAAAAAGGAGGATTGCAATGAGTAAGAATAATAGGGGTGCGACAAAGAAGCGTGGCTTCGGTGGTTTGCTGTTAGACTTTATTTTAGTGCTGTGCACAGGTGGTTTATGGCTTATCTGGATTTTGATTCGCTACCTCAGAAATAATAGCTAACCGATCATTTACAAATCGTTTGACCGAGATACTTAAAAGGTGTCTCGGTCTTTTTTTTTATTATGAAAGGAGAAAGTTATGAAACATTCCGCGAAACTTGGTACCAAGGAACACTACCTTCAGGTGAACAAACATATGGGCAAAATAATGGACAAGCTTTTGGAGAAGCATCCTGATTCTGAAAAAGAATTGAAGGAACTCTTTCTGGGAGTGCAGATACTTAATAACGAGTATGTCTTGAAAAACCATCCTGAGTTCCTATCCGATTGAGCCGTTGTTAGCGGCTCTTTTTTTATGCCTTTTTCCGCCGCGCGAAAATTACATCCCCTTTTATGAAGAGAGGAGTAAAAAAGCTATTTTTAAGAATAGGCATTCTCTCTTCAGTTTTGAAAAATCACATGAAAGGAGGCTCATTTGCCAATGCTCGAAAGTCAATTTCAAGCGAAGCTCATTAAGGAGCTCAAGAAACTTTTTCCGGGTTGCATCGTGATGAAAAGCGACTCTGGATATTTGCAGGGCATTCCTGATCTGCTTATTCTGTTTAATGACAAATGGGCTGCTCTGGAATGTAAACAACACGCTGGCGCAAAAAAGCAACCGAACCAAGAATATTATGTGGGCAAGATGGATGAGATGTCTTTCTCCAGATTCATTTGCCCCGAGAACAAGGAGGAAGTGCTGCATGATCTTCAACAATCATTCCAATCTTGAAGGGCAACACGCTTTTCTTGGTGCCAGCAAGTATCATTGGATTAACTATGACGAAACAAAAGTAGCCGATGCGTATTCAAAGTTTTTGGCTACACAGCGAGGAACTGTTCTGCATGACTTTGCGTGCCAATGTATCACCCTGGGGCAAAAGCTCCCCAAGTCACAGAAAACATTGAACATGTATGTCAATGATGCAATCAGTTTTCGCATGGTGCCCGAACAGATTCTGTTCTACTCAGAAAATTGCTTTGGCACCGCGGATACGATTGTGTTCCGGAATGGTACTCTTCGTATTCACGATTTGAAAACAGGCGTTGTGCCGGCGCACATAGAGCAGCTTGAAATATATGCTGCTCTTTTTTGTTTGGAATACAAGGTGAAGCCGTCGGAAATCGAGATGGAGCTTCGTCTGTATCAGAACAATGAAATTCTGTATCACACACCTACTGCCGAAGATATTGTTCCGATCATGGACAAGATCATTACCTTCGACAAGGTTATCAGAAAAATCAAAGAACAGGAGGGTTAAGCCATGAGTCTCACGGATGATATTTTAATGCATTACGGTATGCCCAGAAGATCTGGTCGTTATCCTTGGGGTTCGGGTGATAACCCTTATCAGCACAGCGGCGATTTTCTTTCCCGTGTAGAAGAACTGAAAAAGTCCAACTTCACCTTTACCGATAAAGATGGAAAAACCTACACAGGAGAAGTAGCCATTGCAAAATCTATGGGTCTGAGCACAACGCAGTTTCGCACCCAGATGAGCCTTGCAAAGGATGAACGCCGTTCTGCTGATGTCGCTACTGCTAAAGCCCTTCGAGCTAAAGGTTACAGTCTGAATGAGATTGCTGACAAGATGGGTTTTGCCAACGATTCTTCGGTTCGTTCACTTTTGAACGAGAGCTCCGAAGCTCGTATGAACCAGGCAAAGCAGACCGCTGAATTTCTGAAAAAACAGATTGCGGAAAAAGGCATGATCGATGTTGGAACCGGAGTCGAAAGGGAGCTTGGTATCTCGAAAGAGAAGATGAACCAGGCTCTTTATATTTTGGAAATGGAAGGTTATCCGGTCTATGGCGGTGGTGTTCCTCAAGTGACAAACCCCGGCAAGCAGACGAACATCAAAGTCCTTTGCCCTCCTGGAACAGAGCACAAAGAGATTTATAATTTCGAGAATGTTCATTCGGTCAGAGACTATGTGTCTCACGATGACGGCGAAACATTTGATAAGTTTGTTTACCCCAAAAGTATGGATTCGAGCCGCTTGAAAATCCGTTATGCGGAAGATGGTGGAATCCAGAAAGATGGTGTTATCGAAATCCGTCGTGGTGTAGATGACTTGTCTCTCGGTGATTCTCACTATGCTCAGGTTCGTATTCTGGTAGATGGGAATAGATATTTGAAAGGCATGGCTGTCTATTCTGATGACCTTCCCGATGGTGTGGATGTAATGTTCAACACCAATAAGAAAAAAGGAACCCCGACATCGGATGTTCTGAAAAAAGTCAAAGATGACCCTGATAATCCGTTTGGTTCTCTTATCAAAGCCGGCGGACAGAGTTACTACATTGACGCTGACGGCAAACGGCAGCTTTCCCTTATCAATAAGCGTGCCGAAGAGGGCGATTGGGGCGAATGGGCAGATAAACTCCCCTCCCAGTTTCTTTCTAAGCAGAGTTTGAGTCTGGTCAATAAGCAGCTGAATCTGGCGGCATCTGATAAGATGGCTGAATTTGATGAGATCTGCTCATTGACAAATCCAACTGTCAAGAAATCGTTGCTGAAGTCCTTTGCTGATGATTGTGACTCCGCTGCTGTACATCTTCAGGCGGCTGCTCTTCCTCGTCAGAAATATCAGGTGATTCTACCTATCACTTCGATGAAAGACAATGAGGTGTATGCCCCGAATTATAAGAATGGTGAAACAGTAGCCCTTGTTCGTTATCCACATGGCGGAACTTTTGAGATTCCTATCCTGACTGTAAACAACAAGCAAGCTGAGGCTCGCCGAATTCTGGGTAACACACCTAAAGATGCCATCGGTATTAACAGCAAGGTTGCAGAACGGCTTTCAGGTGCTGACTTTGATGGGGACACTGTTATGGTCATTCCCTGCAACTCCAGTAAAAGCAAGGTTAAGATCACATCTACTCCTCCTCTGAAGGGGCTTGAAGGATTTGACCCGAAATTGGAGTATGGCGGAAAACCTGCTGGCACTTTCAAGCCTATGAAGAACACACAAAAAGAGATGGGTGTCATTTCTAATCTGATTACTGACATGACTTTGAAGGGCGCCACACAGGATGAGCTTGCGAGAGCCGTTCGTCACAGCATGGTAGTTATCGATGCCGAAAAGCACAAGCTGGACTACAAGCAAAGTGAGATCGACAATGGTATCAGCTCTTTGAAGAAGAAGTATCAAGGCACGGTCGATGAGGATGGAAGATATCATGAGGGTGCTTCGACTCTGATTTCCCGTGCTAAGTCTGAGACCTCTGTCACTAAGAGGCAAGGCAGTCCTAAAATCGATGAAAAGACAGGCGAATACATATGGAAAGATGTGGATGATCCTGTTTATGTCGATAAGCGGACTGGCAAAGTCAAAGAGCGTACTCAACCCAGCACCAAAATGGCTGAGACAAAGGACGCCTATACCCTGGTATCTGAAGCTGATACCCCCGTGGAGCGTGCTTATGCTAACTACGCCAACAAAATGAAAGCCCTGGGTAACCAGGCTCGTCTTGAGATCCTCTCCACCGGAAAAGTACCCTACTCCGCCACTGCAAAAGAGACCTATCAAGCTGAGGTCGACTCTCTGAATGCTAAGCTCAATGTGGCTTTGAAGAATGCACCCAGAGAAAGACAGGCTCAGACTATGGCTAATGCGGTAGTGGCTGCCAAAAAGCAGGACAACCCGGACATGACAAAGGGTGAACTCAAGAAAGCAAGCCAGCAGGCGCTTACTCAAGCTCGTGCCTCCGTTGGCGCAAAGCGAGAGACCATCAAGATTACAGACCGTGAATGGGAAGCGATCCAGGCTGGTGCCATTAGCGAAAATAAGCTTACCCAAATCATCGACAATGTGGACATTGACAGTCTTAGACAGCGTGCAACGCCGAGAGCTACAACTACTCTTAGCACCGCAAAGCAGAATAAGATTGCTTCAATGAATGCTTCTGGCTACAGCACATCCGAAATTGCTGAAGCTCTTGGCATTTCTACGAGCACAGTGTCTAATTACTTGAATTGAAAGGAGTGACTGGTATGAATGGTTCTTGTGCCCTTACCACATTCGACAACCCTTACAATCCATTTGAACAGTTCTCCGATTGGTTCCTGTTTGATGTGGAAAAGGGTTACAACACTTGCGCTTATCTCGATCGAATTGCTCATACTTCTGACCAATTCTCTGAAGAAGAGAACAATCAAGAGATTGAAAGAGCGATTGACGAGATCATTCGTTATGACTTCATGAACATTTACAAGAAAGTGAAGAGAACAACGACAACAAAAGCAGACAAGGCTTGAACTATAGGTTGAGGTCTAATGCTCTTTGGATAAAGTTTTTGTTTTCTTTTCTGAAAATATTTGAACTTGAAGTCATCACAAACAAATTATCACTTGATCTGCACTGCTGCCGCAGGGCTTAAAGGCATGGGGAGGGGGGTCTCCAAAAACACACCCCCTACCTCAT
>ERZ808278.140-NODE-140-length-59528-cov-17.508348_pt1 | contig 59528 bp, 59 predicted proteins | sample MGYA00521239_ERZ808278 | MGnify/ENA primary metagenome ERZ808278 (study PRJEB31516, sample SAMN03275600) | gut metagenome | biome: mammalia-associated habitat; material: feces | host: Papio cynocephalus | place: Kenya | collected 2012-07-17 ... | reverse complement strand
TTGTTTTCTGTTTCAAGCCCAGCCAAATCCTCAGCCGAAAGCGCATCGTCAGAATTGTCCGAAGCTGAAAAATCTGAAGGCTCATCAATTACATCTAAATCAGAAAAATCTGGCAAATCCGTGTCAAAATTAAAAACGTCGTCTGAATTAACAGAAGTCTCAGAGGAATCCACTGTCTTTGGAGGGGTTTTTACCCAAACGCCGTAACTGTCAAGTTCATTTGTTTCTTTTGAATCGCTCATAAAATTCCCCTTGCAAAAAGTTTTATCAAAGAAAATATCGGCATAACCGCTCAAAATCTTCATCTTAAAAACTTAAAAAATAAGACTTATAAATCAATATTTTAACAGAATTTTTTTTCAAAGTCTATTTTTGAAAGTTTAAAAATTACTTAAAACTTTTTTTAGTTTGGACCGCATCGCCTGTCTATCCGGCCAGCCGGGGTTCGCTAGGCGCTCATTGCCTTTCGGCAACGGCACTGCCGCCCCTTTTGTCCGGGGTAGGTTTTTCTCAAAAATTTTTGTTTTCCGCTTTTAAATTTCAAAAAATAAAAAAATCCCGTTATAAAAATCAAAAAATCAGCCGATATTCTAGATTATGAAAAGGTTTAGGATTTTGTCAGCGGCTTTAACAGGAACTTTTGTCTATGTTTTTATTTCTGTTTTTGCAGGAAGAGACGGTCTTTTGGCAGAAAGACAGCAGCGGGAGCAAAAAAGAATCCTTGCAGTCCGGACAGAATCAATCCAAAAAACAAATAATTCTCTCAAGCTTGAATGTACGGCTTTGCAAAACGACAAAGAAGTAATCGAAGGTCTTGCAAAAAAACTCGGTTATGTTTCTGACGGCGACAAAATCGTTAAGATAAACGGTCTTCCTTTTGAACAGGAAAAGATATATGATGCAGGTACGCCTATAAAAGCCCGTGAGCCTGAATATCTTCCTGAATGGGTCGGAAAAGTTCTTGGAATTGCAGCCTTTTTGACGGTCTGCCTGTATTCACTTTATCAAGATATAAAATCTGGACTTTTTAAGCGAAGAAAAAATCCTGTCTTTATGGAGGGCATTCCTGTTTATGATTTGCCGCAAGTCTGATTCGGAATCTATTTTTATTGCCGCTGATTACATTCGCCGCGGAAAAATCGTCATTCTTCCAACCGACACGGTCTACGGTTTTTCTGGAATTGTTGACGGAAGACATTATTCTTACCACACAGAGCAAAAAATCTCAGAAATAAAGGGAAGGGAAGAAGGAAAAAGGTGCATCCAGCTTCTTTCAAAACCAGAGGACTTAAAAAAATATACTCGCGATCTTGTTCCTGATGAGCTGCTTTCTTTTTGGCCCGGTCCGCTTACGATAATCGTTCATACTTTTGAACAAGACGGAAATTTTGCAACAACTGCATTCCGCTGTCCTGGCGACGAATGGCTCAGAAAATTGATTGCAGAATGCGGCGCGCCAATTTATTCAACTAGTGTAAATAAAAGCGGTTCTGCTCCTTTAAATAATCTTTGCGAAATAAAAAAAGAGTTTGGTTCTGCTGTTGACTTGATTATTGATGACGGAGACAAAACTTCAGGTGTTCCTTCTACAATAGTGGCTTTGGAAGAAGACGGAACAGTCCAGCTTGTACGGCAGGGGCAGATAAAACTTGACTGCGCGGTTTAAAAGAAAATTTTATTTTTTGTGCCAGGTTACGTTTTGATTTCCGGCTTTTACTTTTTCGGCCTTTGAATCGTCTCTTAAAAGAGTTGTCTTTGTGCCGGAAAGCGCATTTTCATCATTCATTGTAAAATTCCACTCGATTGGAGAAGCGTTCGGTGCAACAGAAAGCGCAATTTCGCGCGGAAGTTCTGGATAAAAAGAGGCGTTTGGTTTTCCGATTTGCCGGATTTTTATGATGCTTCCGTGTTCAGAATTTTCTTCTGCCGAAACAGAAATGTTCATAGTTGCGCCGTTTTTAAAGATTATAAAACCGCGTCCGCCCCGCAAAATAACGATTTTGTCTGTAAAAGGCTCTCCGCTCCATATTCCAGAAAGTTTTTCAATGTTAAAGCTTTTTTGCGCGAAAGCTGAATTTTTTGAAGAAGCCGACAAAGATTCATTCTCGGAATTTCTCATTTTTATTTTGTCTAAAAGTTCGTGAATCGTGTCTTTTGAGTTTGTCAGCATTTTGTAGTATGAATCATAATTTTTGCTTTTCTGGTAAGTTGTTCCGCCTGAAGAATCTGGAATCCCTGCAAAAAAAATGCAGTTCCAAAAAACTGCTGATTCGTCTTTTTTGTCTTCGGTTATTTCTGCGTAAAAAGCAATTTTTGGCGCATGAGTCGAAGATGTGTCCGGAATTGAACTTAAGACAGTTCCTGGATTCTGCCTTTTGTCATGGACAGAAACTCCGTCGATTGCATTTAGCTGCGTAAAGAAAAAATCCTGGGCCATTTTCAGCATGTTTGAATCTGCCGACGATGAAATGACACCGTAATAATCGAGCTGGAGCGGGGCTGCAAAAACTGATTGCATTACGGTGAGAAATACTGCTGTAAAAATTGCAGATAACTTTTTCAAATAAAATCCCCGTTTTACAGGTTTGAATTTCTAAATTCTCTCTGTAAATCTCTGTTCACATCGCGCTCTTTAATTGAAGCCCGCTTGTCAAACTGCTTTTTACCTTTGCAAACGCCAAGCGTAAGTTTTACGCGTCCATTTTTTAAATAAAAATCCAATGGAATCAAAGTAAAACCTTTTTCATCAACTTTGCGCTGGATCCGCTTTAACTCTTCCTTGTGGACGAGCAGTTTTTTTACTCTGTCTGGATTATGGTTAAAAATGGACGAATATTTGTATTCTGAAATATGAAAATTTCGCATCCATAACTCACCATTTTGAATTTCGGCAAAAGAATCGTTGAATGAAACATTTCCTTCTTTTACAGACTTGACTTCTGTTCCTTCGAGGACAATTCCGCATTCGTATTTTTCTTCGACAAAATAGTCAAAACGGGCTTTTTTATTTTGTGCAATAATTTTTACGTTTTCAGACATAGAAGTAATTATATTCTTAATGGGTTTACCTTGCAACCTGCCATAAAAAGATGTATGTTTTATTTATGTTTCGAGATATTTATTCAGTTTCCTACAGGATGAAAAGGGAGCTTTATCACCGTGTTTTTTTAATTCTTCTTTCTGTTTTTGTCTGCTTTGCAAGCATAAATTTAATCCGGCTTGCGCTTTTTTATCCAGTTCTTTCAAAATCTGATTCTATGTCGCCAGGTATTGCCTCTGATTGCGTTGTTCAAATTGCTCCTCTTTTGCGGAATCCTGAACGCGGTCAGGTTATGCTTGTAAGTCCAAAAGATGAGCCTGTTCATTCTTTTTTTGAAAAATCTGTTGACTTTGTCTGCCGCTTTTTTACGGTCCAGCAGTATTCTCCTTTTGCTAAAAACGAACTGTCGCCGTCTTTCCGGCGCGTTGTCGGTCTTCCGGGAGATACGATTTATATTTCAAACCATCTTGTCTACATAAAACCCGAAGGCCAGTCCCAGTTTCTTACGGAATTTGAACTTACAAAGATAAAATACACTCTCTCTGTTCCGGAAATTTCCGCAAAAACTGACAGCAGAATCGGCACTGTAGGAAATATGGAACAATTCATCTTAAAAGAAAACGAATATTTTGTTCTTGCGGACAACCGTCTTGAATCTTCTGATTCCAGGCTTTGGGGACCTGTAAGTTCGGCTTCTTTCAAGGGCAGGGCGCTTTTTATTTATTTTCCTTTTTCAAAAATGAAGCTTTTTTAGTTTTAAGGAAATTTAAATGGAGATTTCCCTTTATGTTCACGTTCCTTTTTGCAGGCAGAAGTGCGATTACTGCGATTTTTTCAGTATTCCTTCAAATTGCGCTTCCTGTATTTGTCCAGATGAGGAATATGTCCGTTCAGTTTTAACTGAAATTCGTTTTTATGTAAAAAAATACTCAGTTTCACGCTGGAAAACTGTCTATATTGGAGGCGGAACTCCGAGCCAGCTTGGAGCAAAACTTCTTTTTGAACTTGTCTCTGGCATAAAAAATGCTGTTTCCGGCAAGACGGCAGATGAATTTACCGTTGAGATGAACCCTGAAGATTTGACAGAGGATATTTTGGATTCTGCGCAAAATGCCGGCGTGGACAGAATTTCAATAGGCGTTCAGGCTCTCGACCAAAAGGCCTTGGACAGCATAAACAGGCATTGCTCGCTTAAAACTGCAATTTCTGCGTTTGAACTTCTTCAAAAAAAATGGAAAAAAAAGCTTTCTGTCGATTTTATAGCAGGTCTTCCTGGACAGACTTACAGTTCTTTTAAAAAACAGTTTGAGATGGTTTTTTACTGCAAAAACATCGAGCATATTTCACTTTATTCGCTTACTTTGGAAGAAAATACTCCGCTTTATAAAAAAATCGAGTCTGGAAAAATAAAATGGAGCCAGCAAAAAACAGACAGAATGTGGATTTTGGGCAGAAAAATTTTAAAAGAAAATGGATTTATTCCGTACGAAGTAAGCAATTTTGCAAGAACAGGAGCAGAAAGTCGTCACAACAAAGTTTACTGGCATCTTGAGAATTATATTGGCTGTGGAAGCGGCGCGTGCGGCAGTGTTTACGGCGATGTTTCAGAACGCTGGACGAATACCTGTTCTATTAAAAATTATGAAAATTTCTGGCTTAACTTTAATTCTGAATCAGAAATTCCGGAATCGATACGGCAAGTTGAAAAAATCGATTTACAGACCCAGGAATTTGAATGGCTTATGATGGGATTTAGACTTTTGGAAGGCGTATGTTCAGAAGAATTTAAAAAACGCTTTGGAAAAAGCCTTGAAGAGAGAATCGGCGTAAAAGACGGACTTTTTTTTGAATGGTCTAAAAAACATCTTGCCCGCAGTTACAAAAAAGACGGCAAAACTTTTTATGCTCTTAACGAACGCGGACTTATGCTTTTGAATTTGTTTTTGGAATCGTTATTGTAAAATTTGTTCCGACTCCAACCTGCGATTTTACGTCGATTTTCCAGCCGTGAGAATCGATTATGTTTTTTACGACCGAAAGTCCGATTCCGTAGCCAGGTTCGTTTCGGCTGTTTGAAGCCCGGTAAAAAATATCAAAAATGAACTGGATGTCCTTTTCGTTTATTCCGATGCCTGTATCTTCTATAGAAATTTTAATTTCGCTTTCTGTTTCGTTTGCCTTGATTATTATTACATTTTTGTCTTTTGTATAGCGTTGGGCATTTGAATAAAGATTGTCTAAGGCTCTTAAAACTAGTTCTTTGTTGAGCATAATTTGCGTGTCCGGCGAAACCTGGATCTCTGTTTTTACATTTCTGTTAAAAATTGTTCCAGAATTTTTGCAGGATTCTGCAAATTCCTGGAGCAATGGAAGAATCGGCTGCAATGTAAGATTATTTTTCTGTTCCGCCGTCTCAAGTTTGACAAAATTTATCAGCGAATTGAGCATAGCTTCGAGCTGGTTTGTTTTGTTTAGAATTATATTTACGGATTTTGCAATTTCTTCCTTGCCGCTTACAACTCCGTCGTCGATTGCTTCAAGATAACCTTTTATGACTGCGACGGGTGTGCGCAGGTCATGGCTCATTCCCATTATAAAACGTTTTCTTCTTTCTTCGTTTTCAAGAAGGCTTATGCGCATTTTGTCGAGATTCCCGATTAAATCAGTAATCTCGTTTTCTCCGCGGTGATTTTTCCGTCTTTCCAGTGGTTTTGATACTTGTCCGTCCGCAAGTCTTTTTGTAGAACGCTGAAGAAAAGTTATTGACCTTGAAATTGTATTTGAAATATGCAGTGTAAAAATTATGCAGGCAAGTTCAATCACCGAGGCAACAAGAAAAGAAATCCTTATGATTTTTTCAAAAGAAATTCCTTCGACTGCAAGTTGTCTGTTGATTGGAATTATTGCGAAGGCAACTAGCGGAATAAGTACAACAAGAAGAAGAAAAATCTGTAGCTGCCGTTTTATTTTCATTTAAACTGTGCCTTTTTCGAATTTGTAGCCCATGCCAAATACTGTTTTTATATATTTTGGCGAAGATGGATCTTCTTCAATCTTTTTTCTTAAGCGCTGAACATATACAGCAACGGCTGTAATATCTCCGTACTGAGCCTTCCATACTTCTCTGTAGATTTTTTCTGGTCCCAAAACTTCATTTTCGTGAGAAATTAAGAATTCGAGAACTTCATATTCTTTTGTAGAGAGAGGAATTTTTTCCGGACCTTTTTTTAGTACGCAGCTGTTAAGCAGAACAGTGTACGGGCCAAATTCGTAAGAAGCTTCTGCTGCTGCGGTAACTTTTGCCTGCCGGCGAAGAATTGCTTCGACTCTTGCTGTAAGAACTTTTGGTGAATACGGCTTTGTAACAAATTCGTCTGCGCCGTTTCCAAGACCTTTTATAATATCTTCGTCTGCATCGCGGGCAGAGACTATAATTACTGGAAGAGATGAATTGTATTCATCGCGGAATTTTTTCAGGAAGTCAAAACCGCTCATTCCCGGAAGATTTAAATCCAAAATGATTAAGTCTGGCATTTGTTTATCAATGTATTCAAGCGCTTCTTCTGCGCTGCCAACGGATTCAACTGTCATTCCTGATTTTTTCAGATACATAGAGGCAAGTTCTGCCATTTCTGGAACGTCTTCAACAACAAGAATTTTAGAATTCATTTTATATTCCCGTAAAAAGTCAAGATTAAAACTTGAGTTTTAACCTTGACTTTTTAAGTTGTTTCGCAACGAAGTGAGAAACAACCGATGATAAGAAAGCTTGCAACGCAAACTTTTAAAGATAAAAATAGGCACCATTTTAGGCTGTTCTTATCTTACTTCCTTATTTTTCTTTTTATTTAAATTATCACAAACAAAAAAAAAAGCAAGTTTTTTTATAACAGTTCGTTAAATTTTTTGAATTATTTTAGAATTTGTTATAAAATATATTGTTCAGGTCGGCATAATTTATGTTTCTACTTGACGATAAGCAAATTAGAAGTAAAAATAAGAAGATGATTTCGGTTACGCGTTTAGATGGGAATATATACTGGATAAATCCTCATATGATAGAAAGTATGGAAAAAACTCCCGACCTTACCATCACTTTTTTGTCTGGCAAGAAAGTCGTGGTAAAAGATTCGCCTGAAGAATTGATTCAGCGGATTGTGGATTACAGACGGCGGCTTGGAATCTCTGCTCAGGAAATATAGAATATTCTGAGCTGCCTCTGAAAAATGAATTTTAGAGGTTTCCCTACATAAAAATAATAAAGAAGTCTGTTGGGTTTGCGGGAGGAAACTTTTTATGGATATTGCGTCGCTTATTGCCATTGTTGGCGGTATAGGTGTAATCTTTTTAGGTGTTCTTACATCAGGTGGTTCAATCGGCGGTATTATTGATATTCCTTCGGTTTTTGTAACTGTCGGCGGTTCTTTTTTCTCCCTGTTTCTTTGTGATTCACTAAAAAATGTTCTTGGAATGTTCAAGGTAATGGGGCGCTGTTTTAAGACTTTTGATTATGGTGAAAAAAATCTGATTCAAAATATGGTTGCTCTCTCAGAAAAGGCGCGTCGTGAAGGTATCCTTGCACTTGAAGAAGGACTTGATGATTTGGACGATGCGTTCTTAAAATCCGGCCTTAGAATGGTTGTAGACGGTACGGACGGAAATGTTATTCGCACGATTTTGGAAAACGAAATGAATCAGATGGAAGCGCGGCACATGGTTGGTATTAACCTTATAACCCAGTGGGCTGGTTTTGGTCCTGGTTTTGGTATGCTTGGTACCGTAATCGGACTTATTGGTATGCTTAACAATCTTGAAGATAAATCTTCTCTTGGTCCGAACATGGCCGTAGCTTTGGTAACTACACTCTACGGTTCTATGCTTGCAAACTGGCTTTTTGGTCCAATGGCTCAAAAGCTTATCTCGCAGAACAGCGCGGAGCTTCGTTCACGCGAAATGGTTTTGGAAGGGGTTCTTTCGATTCAGGCTGGAGATAACCCTCGCATTCTTGCAATGAAACTCTTAACTTATTTGGATCCAAAAACTCGGAAGGTTATTGAGGCTGACGTTCTGAAGGATTAGGTTGAAAATGGCTAGAAAAAGTAATGAACCACAGAAACCTTCAACCGCCTGGCAGGGCACTTACGGAGACATGATTACTCTCATGCTCTGCTTTTTCGTTATGCTTTATGATCCTTCCGAAGTAGACACGACAACTCTTTCTCAGATTCAGGCATCGCTTGCAATTCAGGAAGAGTCAATGGAAAATCCAACGACGACTGGCGGAATGTCTCTTACTGCAGGTCGTCTTGCAGATTTGGGAAATACAGTAAACAGCCTTCCTTCTGTTGAAAAGGGAAAATCGCTTGGTCTTGCCAAGAAAAAGGCCATTTCTCTTTTTGCGCCGGAGATTCACTCTGCAAAAATAACAATTTCCTCGGATGAACGAGGGCTTGTAATAACGTTGGCTTCCGATTCTTTTTTTGAAGAAGGAAGCGCCGAGCTCAACATCGAAGAAACCCGCGAAATTCTTTTAAAACTCTCGAAATTTTTTCAGGAACCTGAACTTCAGAAACGCCGCTTTAGAATTGAGGGACATACAGACAGCAATCCTGTCTCAAACGAAAAATACCCGTCTAACTGGGAACTTTCTGCCGCGCGCGCATTGAATACTCTGCACTATCTTTCGGATTTTGGAGTGGATGAAAGCAAATTTTCAATTGCAGGCTATGCCGATACTAGACCTGTATTTTCAAACGATACAAGGGAAGGGCAGGCTTACAACCGCCGTGTTGATATAATAATTCTTGATGAAGGGCATTTTTAACTTTTTAGGCGCAAAATAAAGGGTAAAATACTTTATTCTATATCCTTAAGTTGTGCTGGAAAAAATCCGATATTAAAAAAAAACAATGAAAGCACGCAGAGTGTTTTCTTAACTGGAGTAATTTATGGCTGATGATAATGATTTGGATATTAACGATGATGCTGGCGGTTCAGACGACCTTTCATCAGCATCTTCAAAAAAGAAGGGGATGGGCGGTCTTTTCCCTGTCCTTTTAAAATGGGTTGCAATCGGTTTGGTTGCGGTTATTTTAATTGTGACTGTAGTTGTAATTACAATGAAAGTTGTCGGCGGAAATCAATCGCAGGCCGCACTTGTTCCTGTCGCAGAAGAATACAGTTCAACTAAAGAAATTCTTGACTGGTACAATTCTCTTGGCGTAACAAGAACGAAGACGAGCGATGTAAACCCTTCGTCTGTAATTGTAGAAGTTGTATTGGGTTACAAAAAGGACGATAAGGCGACATCAACAGAAATTACGCAGAGAACAGTTGAATTAAAAGATTTTTTGCGGCGCTATTTTACACAGAAATCCGCAGACGAATTAAGACCACAGAATGAGGAAGAGCTTAGAATTGAAATTCGCAATGCGATTAACGATTCAATTTTAAGCAGTTCAAAAATAAAAGATGTGCGCTTTATGCAGCTGGATGTTATTCAGCAGTAAAAGCGGATTATAAAGGTGGAACAGGCATGAACGAAGTTCTGTCACAAGATGAAATTGACCAACTCCTGCAGGCAATAAGTTCTGGTGAAAGCGAAAACACTGACTTTAAACCTGTAAATGACACGCGCAAAATAAAAATATACGATTTTAAACGTCCGGATAAGTTCTCTAAGGAGCAGATCCGAACGGTTTCGATTATGCACGAAACTTTTGCACGTCTTACAACAACATCTCTTTCTGCGCAGCTTCGTTCGCTGGTTCATGTTCATGTCGCGTCGGTTGACCAGCTGACTTACGAAGAATTTATCCGTTCTATTCCAACTCCGACAACTTTGGCTGTAATCAATATGGATCCTTTAAAGGGAAATGCGGTTTTGGAAATTGATCCGGCGATTACTTTCAGTATGATTGACCGTCTTTTTGGCGGTACAGGACAGGGAGCAAAAGTTAGCCGCGATTTGACGGATATTGAACAGTCGGTAATGGAAGGGATCATCGTGAGAATTCTTGCAAATATGCGCGAAGCCTGGACTCAGGTAATTGACTTGCGTCCTCGTCTTGGACAGATTGAAACAAACCCTCAGTTTGCGCAGATTGTTCCTCCGTCAGAAATGGTCGTTCTTGTAACTTTGGAAACAAAGGTTGGCGAAGAGGAAGGAATGATGAACTTCTGTATTCCTTATCTTACTATCGAGCCTATTATTTCAAAACTTTCTTCGCAGTTCTGGTTTAGTTCTGTGCGAAGAAGTTCTACAACGCAGTATCTTGGAACGTTAAAAGAAAAGCTTTCTGACGTTGATATGGATGTTGTTGCAGAAATTGGAACAATAAATATGCCGATTCGTGATGTTCTTGCGTTGCGAGTTGGAGATGTCGTGCGGCTTTCAACTGTTCGCGTCGGTGATCCGCTTTCGCTTAGTGTCGGCAATAAGAAAAAATTTTATTGTCAGCCGGGTGTTGTCGGTAAAAAAATGGCTGTTCAGATAATTGGAAAAATTGATGACAGCGAAAATGAAGATTTTGAAGAATTATCCGTAGAAGGAGATGAATCATATGAGTGATGGTGCTATTTCTCAAGACGAAATTGATGCATTGCTGTCAGGCGTGGACATGGGTGGAATTACAGGAGGGAACTCATCTTCTGTAAACATTGATACTTCTGTCCTTGAAAAGTTTGCTGACGGTATAAAAGACGAATTAAAAACTAAACTCAACTCAATGACAGGCAGTGAATTTTCTGTTGGAACGCCATCGGTAGAGATTCTTGAGCGTGACCAGTTGCTTGCGAAACTTCCAGAAATGGTTGTTGCTGTAATGGCCGATTTTTCAACTGCCTTAAAGGGTGACCATCTTTTTATTCTTTCTACAGAATTTGCCCAAAAGTTGACAAGCTTAATCAATAAGGAAGAGCAGGCTGAACTTGATGATATGGCTCTTTCTGTTATTTCTGAAATTGTTTCAAATCATTCTGGTACTGAAATTACCGAACTGAGCAAAGACGGAAAACTTCCTGGGCTTGCTGCAAATCCTCCAGAAGCTGTTAATGTTCCAAAGGCAATGGTTCGGATTCCTCAGGGAAAATTTTGTCTTTTTACATATACTTATTCTGTTGATTCTCAAAATTACGTTCTTTGGGAAGCGATTTCCAGCAGTGTTGCAGAAGAGATGGTAAAGGCGCTTGGTGGTGGAACTGCTGCAAATGTTGACAATGCCGCAGTTTCTTCAGCCCAGAATACTCAAAATATGGGCATGGGAATGCAGCAGCCAATGGGCGCTATGCCTAATATGGGAATGGGTATGGGAATGCAGCAGCCAATGGGTGCAATGCCTAATATGGGCATGGGTATGGGAATGCAGCAGCCAATGGGACAAGTTGCCGGAATGAACACGCCGAATGTTCAGTCAATCCAGTTTCCGAATTTAATGGGCGGAGCCGCTTCTACTGAACAGGGAAATATCGGTCTTATCATGGATGTATTCATGGAAATGACCGTAGAACTTGGACGCACTAAAAAGCAGATAAAAGAAATTTTGGGGATGGGCGAAGGTACGATTATCGAGCTTGATAAACTTGCCGGTGAACCTGTTGATATTCTTGTAAACCATAAACCGATTGCAAAAGGCGAAGTTGTTGTAATCGATGAAAACTTTGGTGTGCGCGTAACAGAAATTCTCTCTCCAATGGAAAGAGTTTCGGATATTCGCTAAAATTGAGGGGCTGACTAAAAAGCCCCTTTTTTTAATCTGAAATTGCCTAAAAGCTGCAATTTAGGGATTTTACTTTTTGATTTTACTTTTTACAGTTTTGTTTTGGGATAAAGGGGATTATCCTGTATAGACAAAACTATTTAAAATGGGTGGAAAAATGAAAAAATCAATTATCTTTACTGCATTTTTTGCAGTCATTCTTTTTTTTGCGGGAAGTTTAAAAACTTTTGCGCAGGATAATTCTCAGGCTCAAAACACTCAGCAGACTCAGAATTTCAGCATAAATACAGATCCTTCTCAAATTCAGCTTAATTTGTCATCTTCTCAGCAGCAAAATGAAAGACAGCCCGGCTCAGGCTCAACATTGTGGCTTTTTATAAAAATGATTTTTGCTCTGGCGGTTGTCGTTGGAATCGCTTGGGGAATTTTTCATTTCCTTAAAAAAGGCATAAAAACAGAAAATGATAACGATCCTTTTTTGCGAAAAGTAAGCCATTTGACATTAAGCCCTGGAAAATCAGTTCAGGTAATAACTTTGCAGGACAATGCATTTTTAATCGGTGTAAGCGATGAAAAAATCAGCCTGATTGGAAAAATCGAGGACAAGGAACTTATTAATGCTATGAATCTTTATGCCGACAAAAACGAAAAGGTTTCAAAGCCACGCTCGTTCCGCGAAATTCTTGATATTTTTATGCCTGGCTCAAGCAAAGAACCTGAAAGCAGTATTTACGAAAATTCTTCGTCAAATTCTGCGGATGAGCTAAAAAAGCAGATGGAAAAATTTAATTCAGAAAATTCTTAATATATTTTTAAATTTATATAAAAAAGTAATAATGTAAGTGATAAGTGGAAAATTTATGAAAAACGCATTGCTGTATTTTAGAAAAAAATGGCTTTTTAAACTTTGTTTTTTGGGACTTCTTCTTTCGTTTTGTACTTTGCCGGTTGCTTCCCAGTCTTCTCAAAACAGGGATTTTCCGTCCGGTTCTGCACAGGGAACTACGCAGATGAATCAGTCTGTGCGCGGGCTTACTTTTCCAAATATCGACATAAACATCACTCAGCCGCGTACTGGAACTCAGATGGCTTTTAACCTTCAGCTTTTGCTCCTGCTTACGATTCTTTCGCTTGCTCCGAGCATTTTGATTCTGATGACATGTTTTTTGAGATTTTCAATTGTCCTTGATTTTATAAAGCGCGCTCTTTCGCTTCAGCAGGTTCCGCCGACTTCTGTTTTGAATGGAATTGCGCTTTTTATGACGCTTTTTGTAATGTGGCCTGTTTTCCAGAAGGTTTATACATCTTCTTTTAGGCCTTTGAGCGACGGCCAGCTGACAATTGAGCAGGCCTACCGCGAAGCAGAAAAACCGCTTAAAAATTTTATGTATTCGCAGATGTTTAACGATACTTCGTATATCCAGACATTTATGGGAATGGCAAAGCTTGATGCTCCAAAAACACTTGACGATGTTCCAATGTATGTTCTTGTTCCGTCTTATATTCTGCATGAGCTTACAGTCGCCTTCAAAATAGGAATTATTCTTTATATTCCGTTTATTGTAATCGACATGGTGGTTGCAAGTATTCTTATGAGTATGGGTATGATGATGTTGCCTCCTGTCCAGATTTCAATGCCTTTTAAGCTTATGCTTTTTGTTCTTGTCGACGGCTGGGGACTTTTGACTCAGCAGCTTTTTGTTTCTGTTTTGCAGCATTGATTTTGTTAACAGGAGTTGAAAATGAGTATTGGATTTTTAGTAGGTCTTGTTCGGAATGCGGTCTATCAGGTTTTTATTATGACATCTCCGATTTTGGGAGCGGCTCTTGTCATCGGTCTTATCGTTGCAATTTTTCAGGCTACGACATCGATTCAGGAACAGACTTTGACTTTCCTTCCTAAAATGCTTGTAATTCTTGCAATGCTCGCTCTTCTTGGTGGCTGGATGTTTGCTTCTTTGCGCGGATATACTTTAAATCTTTTTGATATGATTCCAAAATTGGCGCAATAAACGGAAAAATAAAATATGCTTGAGCAGATTGTGTGGCAGGCACCGTTTTTTTTACTTGTGGCAGTCAGGTGTTTTGCCTTGATTATGACAATGCCTCTCTTTTCTATGCGGACAATTTCTCGTGTTGCAAAGATTGCTCTGACTGGATATATGGCGTATTTAATTTTTCCTCATATTGATACAAAAGATTATCTTCCGTACATTGCAGAAAATGCCTCTTTTTCGATTGATTATATACTGATCCTTGTTGGAGAAGCTCTGATTGGCATAATTACTGGATTTTTTGTGAGCATAATTTTCAGCGCTTTTAGCGCGGCTGGACAGTTTTTTGCCTTTCAGATGGGATTTTCTGCTTCTGAAGTTTACGATGCCTTGAGTCAGGTTGAAAATCCCCTTATGGGCCAGTTTTTTAATTTAATAGCAATGCTGATTTTTTTGCAGGGGCATTGGGCGCAGATTCTTTTTGGAAAAGGCCTTGCCGCGAGTTTTGAAACGATGAATGCCATGAACATCGTAATGGCGGCTGGAAGGCAGGAGATAATTACCTTTTTGCTTTCGTCGCTCACAAGACTTTTTGCCTGCGCTTTTGTAATTGCTTTGCCGATTATGGGAATTCTTCTTCTTGTTTCTATTACGACAGGAATTTTAGGAAAAGCTGCTCCTCAGATGAACCTTCTTTCCGAAGGTTTTCCTGTTTTAATTTTGCTTTCGTTTTTTATAATTATGAGCCTTATGGGCAGTCTGTGTGATTATTTTATTTCGTCTTTTGCCAGCGGATTTTCTGTTTTGGAATCGCTTTTTGCGTTTTTTAGAGGTTCTGGAGGCCAGCAATGAGTTTTGATGAAATTGACCTTCAGTGGTTTGCCGCAGAAGATGAAGGCCGTACAGAGGATGCAACAGAAACTCGCTTAAGGCGTGAGCGTGAAGAAGGCCGTGTTGCAAAAAGCCAGGAGCTTACTAGCGCAATTGTAATGATTATGTGCGTTGTCGCGCTGATTGTTGCGGCTCCTCATTATCTGAGAATGTGCGAGCAAATTCTTGTTTATTATTTTACAAAATGCGCGAACGCTAAGATTGAATCTTTGCAGTTTTTTGTATTTTTTTTAGTGAATTTTGCAAAAATGGTTCTTCCTCTTGCTTTTTGCGGAGTTATTGCAGGAATTGCCGGAAACCTTATCCAAAACCGTGGTTTTATTTTTTCGCTAAAGCCTATTGAATTTAAGTTTTCAAACATAGTTCCGCGAATCGGCCAGTATTTAAAAAAAACTGTCTTTTCGCTTACAGGCGCAATGAATATCGTAAAATCTCTTGTAAAGATTACCGCTGTAATTATAACGGCTGTTGTCGTTATAAGAATGAATGTGGCTGATATTCTTGCACTTTTAAATACTAGTTCTATAAGAATGGCTTCTGGACTTATCGGAAAATGCGCGGCTCAGATTCTTGCTTTCTGCTCGATAATTTTTCTTGCAATTTCGATTCCTGATTATTTTATGCAAAAACGTGAATTTTTGGAACGTTTAAAAATGACAAAGCAGGAAGTAAAGCAGGAATTTAAAGAAGAGGAAGGAGATCCGGAAGTTAAAGGAAAACTTCAGCAGGCCCAGCGTGAACTTTTGACCAGAAATCTGCCGAAGGCGGTCGCGGAAAGCGATGTCGTAATTACAAACCCGACTCATTATTCAGTCGCTTTAAAATATGATGCTGCAAAAACAGATCGCCCGATTGTCAATGCAAAAGGTGCGGATTTAACTGCAAAAAGAATACGCGATTTGGCTGACGAAAACGGAATTCCAAGGGTTGAAAACGTTCCTTTGGCGCGCGCACTCTATTCAAATGTTGAAGTTGGTGATATAATTCCTGATACATATATAAAAGCGATTTCAATCGTTTATGCACAGATAAATTATCTCAATAGGAAAAAGTAGCAAGTCAACCAGGGGTGGGGAGTGGCTAACCGTTTAAGCAATTTTTTTAAACAGACAAAAATTTCAAATTCTTTTATCGCATTTGCCGGCGTTCTCATCGTTTTTATGCTGTTAATGCCTGTAAGCGGAGCGGTTCTCGATTTTTTGATGATTGTAAACATTGCGATTTCCATAATCATCTTTCTTGTCGTTTTGTATACCCCGAAGTCTTCAAGATTGTCGTCTTTTCCTCGTGTCGTTCTTTTTGTGACAGTTTTTGGTCTTGCACTCAATGTCTGTTCAACCCGTTATATTCTCACTCACGGATATGTCGGCTTTAAATCTTTTGACGGAGCGATGATAAAATCTTTCGCAAACGTTGTGGCAAAAGGTCAGCCGGTTATCGGGTTTATAATATTTTTAATCATCATCATTATTCAGGTTGTTGTAATTACAAAGGGCGCCGGGCGTGTTTCTGAAGTTCAGGCTCGTTTTGCCCTGGATTCCATGAACTCAAAAATGTTTGCTGTTGATTCTGAATTGAATTCCGGTTCAATTACGGATGAACAGGCAAGACAGAAAAAAGCGGATATTCAGCGTGAATGCGACTTTTATTCTGCAATGGACGGTTCTTCAAAGTTTGTAAGCGGAAACGTAAAGGCTGGAATTTTTATTACGCTGATAAACCTGGTTGGCGGTGTTCTTTATGCAATGATAAAACAGGGGATGGATTTTAGTTCAGCTATTGCAACTTTTCCCCAGCTTACTATTGGCGACGGTCTTTTGAGCCAGCTTCCGTCTCTTTTGATTTCTGTTGCGACTGGTATTCTTGTAACCGGTGGTAATTCTGACGAAGTTTTAGGCGAAGAAATTAAAAAGCAGTTTAATATAAGCAGTTCTGTCTATATGATTTCAGGCGGAATTCTTGCTGTAATGGCTATTATTTTTCACACAACGCCTCTTCTTGTCGTTATTCTTATCGGTATGGGCGCCTTGCTTATCTTTTTTGGCTATAAAATGCAAAAGCAGGAAAAGCTTTCTTTTGCAAAAAAACTGGAGGAAGAAGCGGCTAAAAAAGCAGGCTCTCAATCTTCTCAAAAATCTGAAGAGCTTAGTCCGGTTGTTCCTCTCGATCCTCTTTGTCTTGAGCTGGGAGTCGCCTTGCTTGATTTGGTTAATAAAGAAAAAGGAGCAGAGCTTCTTGAGAGAATTACGAGAATCCGCCGCGAAGCCGCAATTGACCTTGGTCTCGTAGTTCCTAGAATAAGAATCATCGATAACCTTACGCTCGATCCACAGGAATACAGTTTTAAAATCCGCGGGATTGAAGCTGGCCGGGGAAAATTAAAGATCGGATACTACATGTGCCTTAATACTGGTTCTGTAATCGAAGAAATTAAAGGCGAACCTACAAAAGATCCAACTTTTGGAATACCGGCAATATGGATTGGTGAAGATCGCCGTCTGGAAGCCGAAAGAAACGGTTATTCGGTAATCGATCCTCCTATGATAATTGCAACTCACATGACTGAGATTATCCGCTCTCATGCTGCAGAAATATTGGGAAGACAGGAAGTAAGCGCGATAATTGCAAAAATAAAAGAAACTAATCCTGTTGTAGTTGAAGAAGTTATGGATACATATAAGTATACTTATGGCGAGATCGAAAAAATTCTTCAGGGGCTTCTTCGGGAACGGGTATCTATTCGCAATATTGTTTCAATTTTGGAAACGCTTGCAAACTACGGAAACATGCCGCACAATCCGTTTTTTTTGATTGGAAAAGTTCGTGAGGCGCTTGGACTTCAGATTTGTCTTCAGTATGTAGATCCTAATGATGAGCAGAAAAAGCTCAGCGTCATTCAATTGAGCCAGGGATGGGCACAAAAAATTATAGAGCATATAGTTTCGCAGAATGACGGTTCTGCGCCTGTAGTTGCGTTTGATCCGGTTGATTCAAGAAATTTCAAAAATGCGGTCAGTTCAAATATAATACCTTTACGGGACAGAAATATTTTGCCTATAATTCTTGCGCCAACTCCCGATGTCAGACAGTTTGTTTATCAACTGATTGAAAGAGATTTTCCGGGAACCGTAGTAGTTCTTTCTGTAGACGAAGTTCTTGCGGCTGGAAATTCAGTAAATCTTGAAATTTTGGGAGAAATAAGTGAATAGCAGTGAATACACACCGACGACTTTGACAATGACTGGAAAATCTGTCGATGAAATAAGAAATAGTCTTTGGCAGGAATACGGAAACAACTATCGGATTATTGACCAGCAGACAGTCCTTCAGGGCGGATTCCTTGGCTTTTTTCAGAAAAGCCGCATAAAAGTTTCTTTTGTCGTAAAAGACAGGGGACATTCTGAGCAGGAGGATTTTTCGGCGGCAAAAGAAAGCATTATAAAAAATTCAAAAGTTGATTATTCAAAACTTGTTGTAAAGCAATATAACGAGCTTACAGACATGATGGCACAGATGAATAGTCAGATTGAAGATTTGAAAATCACTTCTGTCGAAAAAAAACATCCGTCAATCGTAAAGATTGAAAAACTTCTCGAGGACAATGAATTTACTCATGCATTTATAAATATGATTTCTTCTAAGTTAAAAAATGAATCGACTCTTGAAGATTTAAATGATTTTGAGCAAATTCAGGAAAAAGTAGTCGGCTGGATCGGTCAGTCGATAAAAGTTGCTCCAGAAGTTTATTACAAAATTCCTCATATAATTGTCCTTATCGGACCGACTGGTCTTGGAAAAACAACGACAATCAGCAAAATGGCGGCAAAACTTATTCTTGATGCAAAAAAGAAAGGCGAGCCATTGCCTAACGTGCGCCTTATTACGATTGACCATACTCGTGTTGGTGCAGAAGCGCAACTCCGCAAATTTGGGGAACTTATGCATGTTCGCGTTGACAAGGCGGAGTCTCCTGTTGATTTAAATGATATAATTCAAGAATGTAAGGACAGCGCGGACTATATTTTTATTGATACTTCAGGATTTAGCCCGAACGACTACGACAATATTGCAAAAATGAGAAATATTTTAAATCTTCAGGGATTTTCTCTGGATACTTATCTGGTTGTTGCGGCTTCGACAAAGGCGCGGGATTTAAAGAAAACAATTGAAAATTTTTCACTTTTTAATTTCAATTCAGTTATAATCACAAAATGTGACGAAACGACTTCTTATGGAAATGTCCTGAGCGTTTTGTACGAACTAAACAAGACTATTTCTTATATAACAGACGGACAAAAAGTTCCAAATGACATAAAAAAAGCTTCTGTCAGAGAGTTTTTATACAGACTTTCAGATTTTACGGTTAGTAAAGTTTATATTGATGACATGTTTCCGGAGGATGAATAATTATGGAAGACCAGGCTGAAGAATTGCGTGAATTGATGGGAAACACGCTTTCATCAACACAGAAAAAAAATGAGGCATCATCTCACAAAACCCGAATTATTGCCATTACAAGCGGAAAAGGCGGTGTTGGAAAAACAAATATGGCGGTCAATATGGCGATTGCTTATGCCCAGCTTGGAAAGAAGGTTATCCTTATTGACGGTGACCTTGGAATGGCAAATGTAAACGTTCTTTTGAATGTTGTTCCTCAGTATAACCTTATGCAGGTTATAAACCGTCAGAAGACAATGTCGGAAATAATTCTCGATACGGAAGTTGGAATTAAATTTATTGCCGGAGCAAACGGTTTTTCAAAAATTGCAAATCTTTCTGTTGAAGAGCTTGACTATTTTGCAAAGCAATTTGCTCAGCTTGGAAATGCGGATATCATCATAATCGATACTGGAGCTGGAATCGCTAACAACGTTTTGCAGTTTGTTGCCGCGGCAGACGAAGTTTATGTTGTCACAACTCCTGAACCTACGGCAATCACAGACGCTTACGGAATGATAAAAATTATCACTACGGAACTTGGCGAAAGAAATATAAATATAAAGCTTTTGGTAAATAGAGTCCACTCTGCAGAAGAAGGTAAGAAAATTTCTGACAGAATAATTACAATTGTCGGACAGTTTTTAAATTACAAGGTTGATTACATAGGCTTTGTTTATGATGATTCTGTTGTTTCTGCGTCTGTAATCCGCCAAAAACCGTTTATGATTATAAATCCAACTTCAAAACCGGCTCAGTGCATAAAACATATTGTTGGCCGCATTGAAAAAACTGATCTTGGTACAAGCGACGGCGTATCGAGTTTTCTTAAGAAATTTCTCAGAAAAAAATAAAGCCGGTAATTTGATGAAAAAAAATGCTTACAAAAATTAACAAAAAGTTTAAAAACTTGACCTTGTGCAAATTTTGTCTTAATCTTTTATAAGGGAGGAAGTAATGATGAACAAAAAAATCATCGGTTTTGCAGCCGTTTGCGGTTTTGTTTTGTCATTTCTTACTGGAATGATTGCAAAAAATCCAGTTCTGGCTATTTTGCTTAGGTCGCTGATTTTTGCAGCTGTTTTTTCGGTTCTTTCATTTTCAATTTCCTTCCTTTTTTCCAAATTTTTGGCAAATGATTCAAAGGGCGTCTCTCTTGAAACTGATTCTTCTCAAAATTCGCCGCAGTCCAAGCAACAGAAATCCGGTGACAATGTAAATATCGTTATTACGGATGACGGGCTTGAAGATGATGAATCCAGTCCAAAATTTTTTGTAGAAAATAACCGCCCTGGTCTTTCAGGAAAAGATTCAAAAAATTTTCAGACGGAAGAGAAATCTTTGACAGAAGAAAAGTCTTCTTCGGAAACAAAAAATTCTGTTTCCGGAACAAAAAAAGAAGGCGAAAGTAAAAAGGCCGAATTTATTTCTGCCGGACGTGAAAATCTCGGAAAAGCCAATTCTGATTTGCAAAATTCATCGGAAAACTCAATTTTAAAAAAAGATGTTCCTTCTAATGCAGGCGATTCTGAAAATAAGATAAACGCATTTGCCGATGGCTCTTCGATTGAAAATATTGATGAATTGCCGGAAATTGAGGATTTGTCAGATGACGTGAAAAATAATTCATCTGGTGATATAATAAATGACAGTGATTTTGCTTCTTCTGGCGGAAACGGTTTTGCCGGAGCTGTTTTTTCTGGCGGAACAGAAAGCGTTTCACAAAATGCAGATGTAATGGCGCAGGCTGTTCGGACTCTGCTTGAAAAAGATAAATAAATAGAAAAAGAGACAGGAAGCTATGGGTACAGAGCAGACGTTGATAATCAACAGCAGCGACGAAGATAAACTTTGGGCTGAGTATAAAAAAACAAAATCTTCTCAACTACGCGACAGGCTGATTAGGCAGTATATGCCGTTGGTAAAATATGTCGCTGGAAAAGTTTCTGTAGGTCTTCCTGCAAGCATGGAATTTGATGACCTTGTTGGCTTTGGTCAGTTTGGACTTCTTGATGCAATCAGTAAATATGATTTAGAAAAGGGTGTAAAATTTAAAACTTATGCCGTCACTAGAATCCGTGGCGCAATTTTTGATGAAATGCGTCAGCTTGACTGGGTTCCACGCTCTGTACGTCAAAAATCCCGTGAAATTGAAGATACAATCAGCGAGCTTGAGTCAAAGCTTGGCCGTACTGCGACTGATGCAGAAATTGCACAGCAGCTGAATCTTTCTGAGGACGAATATCATCAGACTATAATGAAAGTCAGCGCGTCAAGCATTGTTTCCTTAAATGATGTTTGGAGTTCTGGAGACGACAGCGATCATCTTTCAATTGGAGATACTATCGAGTCTCCTGCAAGCCTGAATCCAGATGTTCAAGTTGAACGCGAGGAAATTAGAAAAGTTATTGTGCAGGCTATAAACGAACTTCCAGAAAAAGAAAAAATGGTAATAGTTCTTTACTACCATGAAGATTTGACTTTTAAAGAAATTGGACAGGTGCTTGAGGTAAGCGAATCGAGAATTTCTCAGTTGCATACAAAGGCAAATTTGCGTTTAAAGGCGAAATTGACGAATTTTCGTAAGGGAATCATCTAGTTTAAGGTCTTGAAATTTATGGTTACACTTGAAAAAATCCGATTAGACCTTGCAGAGCTTCAAAAAAAAGACCAAAGCGTAAAAAGCGTAGAAGTTCGCGCTGATACTCTTGATGAAGCGCTCGCAGATGCAGCTGTTCAGCTGAACACAAAAATTGCGAATCTTGAATATGAAGTAAAAGAAAAAGGATTTGATGGATTTTTTGGAATTGCAAAACGACCTTGGTTTATAACCGTTTATCAAAATGCTGAAGCGGTATCAAAAAGTGAAAGAAGCAAGGATTTTAAGAATTCCGGCTTTATGGACATGGACGAAGAGATTCAGAATTTTGATAAAGACGGAGAGTATTTTGTTCATCGGTTTGGAACAGAGATTTGTCTGAAAGTAAATCTTCCTGTCGGAGACGGAAAAAACATCAATCTTTCAGATGTCATAAACGATATAAAACGCTCTGATACTGTAGATTTTGATGAAAAAATCGTAAAAAAATATACAGAAGATGGAACAGGTGGAATTTACGAGCCTGTCGGCCATTATTCAAGAAATCCTGCTGGAGATGCAATTTACGTTATTGATATTACAAAAGACGAATTAAAGGCAACTTGTACGATTACGCCTCCGGCTTTGGGCGGAGCTGATGTCAGCGAAGAGCAGATAAAAACCGCATTAAAAGGGCAGGGCGTTGTTGCCGGAATTTCCGATGAGAAGATCTCCGCTCTTGTTGACAGGCCAACTTACAATGTTCCTGTTGTCGTTGCGGAAGCTGTCTTGCCAGTTGACGGACGCGATGCATATATTGCCTACAACTTTGAAACGGACCGTTCAAAAATTCGGGCAAAAGAGGCTGCAAACGGTCAAGTTGATTTTAAGGAGCTCAACCTTATTCAAAATGTTGTCGAAGGACAGCCACTTGCGCAAAAAATGCTTCCTGAGCGTGGAAAAGCTGGAAAGACACTTTACGGCCGCTATCTTGAAGCAAAAAACGGAAAAGATATCAATCTTCCGCTTGGAAAAAATGTTACATTGGATTCAGATGGAAGAACAATTCTTGCAGCCTGCAATGGGCAAGTTTTGCTTATTAACGATAAAATTAACGTCGAGCCGATTATGGAAATCGATGGTGTAAACATCAAGTCTGGAAACGTAACTTTCCTTGGAACTGTAATTGTAAACGGAAATATCGAAGACGGTTATAACGTAAAGGCAAGTGGAAATATCGAAGTAAACGGTGCTGTAGGAGCAAGCAGGCTTGAAAGTGACGGCGATATTATTGTAAGCCAAGGAATTGTTGGTAGAGATGAATGTGAAATTTTGTGCGGTGGTTCGCTTTGGGCAAAATTTGTACAGAATTCAAAAGTTCAGGTTGAAGAAAACGTAATTGTTCAGGATTCGTTGATGAACTGCGAAGTTTCTGCTCAGCATAGAATTATTCTGCAAGGAAAGCGCGCCCAGATTACAGGTGGACATCTTTTCGCAACAGAAACAGTTCTTGCAAAAAATATCGGTTCCGCGGGCGGCGGTACAGAAACTGTAATCGAAGTCGGAATCGATCCTCGTGCAAAACATCGTCTTGAAGACTTGCGCGAAATGCAGGAAAAAACTGTAAAAGAAATTGATGAGCTGGAATTGAACATTCAAACACTGGAAAATACAAAAAAAGTCCGCAGAATTTTGCCAGCTGAAAAAGAAGAGAGCTTGAAGAGTTATAAACTTCGCAAAAATGAACTTGCTAACGAAAACGATGAATTCAACAAAGAAATCGAAACGATTTTGGCGCACCTTCGCGAATTGAAAAACATTGGAAAAGTTTATGCTTCTGGAACTGTCTATGCCGGAGTAAAAATTTTTGTCCGTGACGAAAAAGATGAAGTTCGTGCAAACGTAAAAAGCGTAGTTTTTTATTACGATGAAGGATTTGTACGGCGCGGAAAATACGAAAAGCCAGATTTTTCAGATATAAAGGGGCCTGAAGGCTATTCAAACGGATAAAAAATTTACAGAGCCTTTATTATTTTTTTGAAAATTATACGGATTCAAACATTTTACAGGAATTTCGCTCGGCTTGAAATTAGAATGTTCCTTCGTTAAAATTATTTTATTATGATTAAAAGAAATACAGGTTTTTCAAATCTTACAGCAGGCTATCTTTTTCCAGAGGTAGCTCGTCGTCGCCGTGAATACGCGGCTGGTCATCCAGATGCTAGAATTATCAGCCTTGGAATAGGAAATACAACAGAGCCTCTTTCTCCGCATATTGCAAAGGCAATGTCAGATTATGCTCTTGCTCTTTCAACTCCTGAAGGATATTCCGGTTATGGAGATGAGCAGGGAAATTCAGCCCTTCGCTCAAAAATTGCGGAAGTTTTTTATCCAAAAATGGCAGATGCAAACGAAATTTTTATTTCTGACGGTGCAAAATGTGATATTGCGCGCATTCAGACTTTGTTTGGCTCAAAAGTAAAAGTTGCCGTCCAGGACCCTGCTTATCCTGTTTATGTTGACGGTTCTGTTGTCGCTGGTGCTGCCGGAAAAAATAACGGAAACGGTTACGAAGGAATTTCTTATCTTCCATGCACGCCGGAAAACGATTTTTTTCCTGATCTTTCAAAAATTGAAAAAAATACTCTGATTTATTTTTGTTCTCCAAATAATCCGACTGGCGCTACTGCAACAAAAGAGCAGCTTAAAAAACTTGTTGATTTTGCGAACGAAAACGGATGCATTGTCATTTACGATGCCGCATATTTTGCTTTTATCCGCGATAAAAATCTTCCAAAAACAATTTACGAAATTCCTGGCGCAAAAACTTGTGCGATTGAAGTAAATTCTTTTTCAAAACCTGCTGGTTTTACAGGAGTTCGCCTCGGCTGGTCTGTTGTTCCAAACGAATTGAAATTTGAAGACGGTTCAAGCGTGAACAGGGATTGGAACCGCGTAATGACAACTCTTTTTAACGGCGCTTCAAATATTGCTCAGGCTGGTGGTCTTGCCGCTCTCGACGAACAGGGCTTGAAAGATATGACCGCACAGGTTGACTATTATCTGGAGAACGGACATCTTATAAAAAACGTTCTTGAAGGAGAAAATTTTAAATCTGCAGGCGTTGTCGCTTATTTTACAGGAAACGGTCCTTATGTCTGGGCAAAATTTCCTGGAAAAGCAAGCTGGGATATTTTTGATAAAATTTTGGATGAGTGCCATGTTGTGACGACTCCAGGCTCTGGTTTTGGACCTGCCGGAGAAAGTTTTATAAGGTTTAGCTCTTTTGGACATCGCGCGGATATTGAAGAAGCCTGCAAGAGACTTTCGCTTTTGAAACTTTAAAATAAAGGCTTTAAAGCTAAAAATGCACCACTAAAATTGAACGGATAAAGTTCAGTTTTTGATGGTGCTTTTTTTTATAAAGCTTGTTTTTTAGAAATAAGATTTATAACCTAGTGTAAAGTTTATGTTTTGTTTCCATTTTCCTGCCGGAAACTCGCTTAATTTTGCCTGGAACATGAGGCTTAAATCTCCGGAGAGAACAGGAATTACAATGTAAGGGCTTGTTTTTACAGAACAGGTATCTTTGTAAAAATCTTTTAGGTTTGGCAAGTCTTTTAAATATCGTTCTTCGTAGCTAAACGACGTGCTGAATCCGAACTTTATGTTTTTGTTGCGGATGAAAAAGTTTTCTGTAAAAATATTTACGTTGAAGCCTAAATTCCCGTCTGCAAATTCTATTTTTTCGTTTTGATTGTCAGGAATATTGAAGAAAGAAATGTGCATCTGCGAATTTTTTAAATGAAACCGCGGTTCAACCAGTAAAAAAAGCTGTTCGTCAGAAATTTCAATCTTTGCATTGCTTTTTTTTACAGGAAGCGAAGAAAATCCTGCCTGAAGGAAAAGAGAGGTTGTGTAGTAATTTCCGATAAGAAGATTCATTCCAGAATGAAGGTAAATTTCATCGACAAGAAGAATCACATCGTCATCGTTTTTGTCTTTATTTTTTGAAGGAAAACCAATTCCTCCCAAAAAGTCCAGGGTGAGGTATTTGCGTGTCGTTGCAAAACGAAAATCGAGATTGAATTGTCTTAAATCGTCCGGATTATCATTGTTTTTGTAAAAATATCCGGCAAAAGCTATTGGACTTGAGTTCAGCCGGATTGAATACGAAAGTCCGAAACCGTTTATTGAATATGGGGAAACGCATTTGTTGCCGTAAAAACTGTCTGTAATAAAACTGTTGATTGGTGAAATTCCAAATTGCTGCGATAAAAACTGATTTGCGCCTAGAGGAGTGTAAGTTCCCTTAAAAATGCTGAAAAACTGGGTTGCTCCCAAAAAATTTTTTATGTATGTAAGCGAAAGCTCATCAAAGCAAAAGACAGCCTGAGTATCTTCAGTCAGTTTTGTGTCGATTACGTCATCTGTCGAAATGCTCATTTCTGTATTGAAAAATAAATTTTCTGAAAAATTGAACTGCCCTTGAAAAAATCCTGTCAAATTCATTATCGGATCGAAAAATTCGGAATTTTCCTTTGATTTTAAGTCGCCTTTCAAACCTCCGTAACCGTTGAATGAAGCGGCAGCAGAGAGCGTTGTCAATGTAAAAATAAATGCGGCAGCAGTCGAAGACAGTTTTTTTATCATTTTCATAGCTTTTTCCCCGTCAGTTATAATCGTACCTTTTTATATCGGCATAAAAAAGTCTGAACTTTAATAAAAATCGAAAATTATCCTCAGGAAAGTATGAAACTTTATTCATTCTTTTACTCTTTGTTTTTAAAAAACATCTTGTTAATAAAATTTTATTGCTTGACTTTGAGATGTTAAAGGTTAAAATATTAGATATGAGTGATTTTCTTGACGCTAACAACGAAGAACTGTTAAAAGATTATTTTTCTGAAGCTGAACTAATGGTTGACAATCTTGAGAGCAATATTCTTGCAATTGAGAATGATCCAACAAACCATGATGCTATAGATGAAATTTTCCGTGCAGCACATACGTTAAAAGGTAATTCTGCGACAGTTGAATTTACAGAAATTTCTACATTTGCTCACAAAATGGAAGATCTTCTTGATGAAGTTCGTTCAGACCGTGTAAAAGTTTCCGAAGATGTTGTAGATACTCTTCTAAATTCTCTTGATATTATAAAAGCTATGCTTGAAGCTCGCCAAAATGGTTCTGTTTATGCCGAAAGTGTAGAAGAAATTTCAAATAAAATAAAATCATTGATTCCTGAAAAGGCTGGAAAAGGTAAAAAGTCGTCATCAGTTTCAAAACCTGGACCAGAGACTGTTCAGAGTGTTCCAGCGGCATCGGCTTCTGCTTCAGAAACTGTTGACATGTCAGAATTTGAGTTGCTTGAACTCAAACAGAGTTGCCAGCCGGGTCAAAAGCTTTGGTCGATAAGTGTTGTTTTCGATGAAAATAATCCTATGAATAGCGTAGGAGGAATTCAAGTTTTTGCAGCATTAAAAGCCTGTGGCACTGTTTTAAAGACCGTTCCTGATTTTGAAGCGCTTTATGAAGATGAATTTCATAAAGACGTTGTTTATTACGTTGCTTCTTCAAATTCTCAGGAGCAGCTCGAAGATGTAGCTTTTCTCGATGATGTAACTTTGAGCGTTGATGCCCAGTGTCTTGAAAATGCAGTTGCAAAAGAGTCTTATGTGCAGCCCGAACAAAAAGAAGAAAAAAATGCTCAAATTCAGCCTATGGCAGAAACTCCTAAACAAGAAGAAGTAAAGGTTTCTGCAGAGCAGAAGACAGAAAATGCTCCTGTTCAGCCATCAAAGACAGTTTCTTCGACAAAAACGGCTTCTGCTTCAGGACATGCTCAGCAAAGTTCAATTTTGCGTGTTGATTCTAAACGCATCGATACTTTAATGAACCTTGTTTCTGAAACCGTAATTACAAAGGCTTCGTTTAACCAGAGCGCGCAACAACAGTCGGATATGCTTGTTCAGTTTCAGGCTCTTGATTCTGCATTTAGAGAAAAAATCCGTAAGATGTTTGAACAGCTTCCGCAGTATTTGGAAGAAATTCAAAACGGAGTTTCTGTAAAAGACATAAGAAATAATATTATGCAGGAATATGGTGAGATTCCTGAATATTTTGCTTCGTTTGAAGCTAAGTTTAAGGATTTAAATACAAAGTTCCATTCTGCAACCCAAAATCTTGGGCGCATCGCCGGAGAATTGCAGGAAGGCGTAATGAAAATCCGAATGGTTCCTATCAGCCAGATTTTTGACCGCTTTCCTCGGGTTGTCCGTGATTTGCAGAAAGATCTCGGTAAAAAGGTAAACCTTCAGATTGAAGGTGAAGAAACGGAGTTGGACAAGACTGTTATTGACGATCTTATGGATCCTATCATGCACTGTGTTCGTAATTCTGTTGACCACGGAATCGAATCTCCTGAAGAACGCAAGGCTTTAGGTAAGAGCGAAACAGGTACTGTTCTGTTAAAAGCTGCAAACGAAGGAAACATGATTATCATCGATATTGTTGATGACGGTAACGGAATTGATGCGGAAAAAGTGCGGAAAAAGGCCGTAGAAAAAGGACTTATTCATCCAAATAAAGTCCTTTCGGAACAGGAAGCTGCAAATCTTATATTTTTACCAGGTTTTTCAACAGCAGACAAAATTACAAATGTTTCTGGTCGTGGCGTAGGTCTCGATGTCGTAAAGACAATGATTGATAAATTGAACGGAACTGTAAACGTAACAACAGAAAAAGGCCGTGGTTCTAAATTCTCAATTAGGCTTCCGCTTACTCTTGCAATTATTCAAGGTCTTCTTGTGCGCGTTGGAAGAGAAGTTTATTCAATTCCTATTGCGTCTGTAATTGAAAGCCATCGCATTAGACGTGGCGAAATCAATACAATTGACAATTATGAAGTTTTGAATGTCCGCAACGAAGTAATTTCTGTTCTTCGTCTTAGCAGGCTGTTTAACATCCGCAATACCGAAGATGGTGAGTATTGTTTTGTTGTAATTGTTGGCACGCAAGATAAAAAAATCGGTATTATGGTCGATGCCTTGATTGGAGAAGAAGATGTGGTTATAAAACCTTTGCGTGATCAGTTTACGCAGTCTCCAGGAATTGCAGGCGCTTCTATTCTTGGTGACGGCTCTGTTTCGCTTATTATTGATGTAAGCCAGCTTCTTGAGCTTGGAGTGCGTCAGGAAATTGAAGCTCGCTCTGAATATGGGACTATTGACTAAGGCAAAAGAGGTTTATCATGGCTAACGAAAATATTCAGAATCAGACAGAAACTAAAAATATCAATACAGCTCTTGCACAAAATCTTGGTGCTTATGCTAGTATTGTTCCTGATGCGGAACGGGAATCTGCAGAAAGAAAAGAAAAACTTGCTCAGATTGACTATAAAATGGTAACTTTTTCTCTCGCTGGAAAAGACTATGCAATTGATATTATGAAAATAAAGGAAATTGCAAAGGCCGGACGTTTTACTTATGTTCCGAATACATTGCCATTTGTTCTTGGAGTTTACAATCTTCGTGGAGATATTATTCCTATTGTCGATTTGAGGCTTTTTTTCAATATCGAAGTTCCAGAAAGAAAAGAAGATTCCTTGGAAAATATGCTTATCTGTTCGATTGGCGAGCAGACATTCGGAATTGTCGTAGATGTAATTGACAAAGTCGTTGGAATTCAAAAAGCAACAATTCAGCCGCCTCATCCACTTTTTGGCGATATAAACATAAAATATATTCAGGGAGTTGTTGAAGTAAACAACAGGCTTTATATTCTTCTTGATATAGAAAGAATTTTTGGTTCTAAGACAGAAGCTCAGGCGATTGAAGAAGAAAATGTTCGTATGAATATGGCACACAATGCAAAAGTTGCCGTAAAATCTTCTTTAGAAAAAGAATTTGTAAATTCTGAAAATCAAAAAACTTCTGTTTCTGCGGCTGAAACTAAGGTTGAAAAGCATCCTGGCGATGAGCTTAAGTTTATTACAGAATCTTTGGCGCAGATGAGAAAATTTACGGTTTCTGCTGTAAATGAACCTTGGCTTAAAGCTCGTTTTGATGCGTGGCAGAAAGAGCGTTCTCAGGATAAAATTCAACTTTCTTCAGCGGAAGATGCAGATGCTTTCTTAAAAAATTTTTATTCTCCTTGTTCAGGTGCTTGGTGGACAAAAGAATATGCTGATTCAATTTTTAAGATTTTGCCGGACAATGCCGCAAAACAGATTACTGTCTGGAATCCTGGCTGTGGAAAAGGAATGGAAACTTATTCACTTGCTTGTATTTTGAAAAAGCGTTATCCAGAAGCTAAGATTAGAATTTATGCGCATGACATTGATTTGCTCAATGTTTCAAATGCTCCGTTAATCAGCGTTCCTGCCGAAATTGCAAATGGCTGGTATGCTCCTTATCTTACGAACAAGGCTAATTCTGATTTTACTTTTACAACTGACATAAAAAATAGTATTATGTTTGAGTATCATGACTGTGCAAATACAAACTCTTTGCCTGTATGTGATATTATATTTGCAAGGGATTTGATTTCATTCTTGCCTTTGGCTTCTCAAAAAGTTCTCGAAACTGATTTTGATGAAAAACTTAAGGGCAATGGAATTATCATTCTTGGTCAAAACGAAACTCTGGAGGGAGAGGGCAAGTGGCTTGCTCATAAAGACGGAACTGTAACCTTTTTTACAAAATAAATAAAAATTGGGAGAATTTTATGAGAGTAGAATATATCAACCCATTCGTTGAAACTTCATTTCAGATTTTAAAAGAAGTTCTTGGTGGTGCGGATGTAAAACGCGGTGATTTGTATTTGAAATCGACCGCAATGCCAGTTATGGGAGTTGCCGCTTTGGTCGGCCTTGCTGGTGATGTTGAAGGACGTGTTCTGTTTGATATGTCTTACGAAACAGCATTGAACATTGCTTCAAAAATGAACGGAGAAACACTTGCTACTTTTGATGATTTGGCAAAGGCTACAATCAGCGAACTTGCAAACCTTATTACTGCGCAGGCAGTAACAAAACTTCATGAATTGGGATTTAAGTTCGACTTGACTCCTCCGGCGCTTTTTGCTGGAGAAAAAATGGAAATTGCTGCATTGGGTGGACAGACAGACAGTGTTGAAGCGCTGATTGTTCCTCTTATTACAGAATGTGGCAAAGTAGAAATTAACGTTGCGATTCGCGAACGTATGTAGAATTGAGGAGGCAGCAACATGAAAACTAAACAGGATTTCCCATCAATCAATGAGCGTCCGCCAGAAGGCGTAAGAGTTGACGGTACAAAAATTCGTGTGCTTATCGTTGACGACTCAATCTTCGTTGCAAAACAGCTAGGACAGATTCTTACTTCCGAGGGTTATGAAATCGTAGCTACGGCTGTTGATGGAAAAGACGGTGTTGATAAGTATAAGGAACTTTGTCCGAACGTGGATCTCGTTACAATGGATATTACAATGCCACGTATGGACGGTATTACAGCCTTGGAACAGATTATGGCTTTTGATAAAAACGCAAAGGTTGTAATGGTTTCTGCTCTTGGAAAAGAAGAGCTTGTAAAAAAATCTCTTTTGCTTGGAGCAAAAAACTATATTGTAAAGCCTCTTGACCGTAAAAAGGTTCTTGAGCGTATCGGTGCAGCTGTAAAGTAAGCGCACTTGTTTTGTGTCAAATGTGTTGAAAAACTTAAAAAACCTGGTTCTTGAAGAATCAGGTTTTTTTTTGCATAATAGCACTATGGCAGATAAAAAAAAGATTTCGATTCTAGATTCGACTTTGCGTGATGGCTCGCAGGGAGAAGGTATAAGTTATTCAGTTCAAGATAAGATAAATATTGTCATGGCTTTGGATGAGCTCGGAGTAACTTTTATTGAAGCCGGAAATCCCGGAAGCAATCCTAAAGACATGGAGTTCTTTATAGAAGCAAAAAAATTGCAGCTTAAAAATTCTAAAATCGTTGCTTTTGGTTCTACAAGGCGGAGGGATTTGGCTTGTGCAGAAGATGTTAATTTGCAGAGTCTTTTATCTGCTGATACGGAATATGTCTGCATTTTTGGAAAAACTTGGGATTTCCAGGTGACGGATATTCTTCATGCAACTCTTGATGAAAATATAGAGATGATTCGGGATACGGTGGAGTATTTAAAATCAAAAGGCAAGAAAGTGATTTTTGATGCTGAGCATTTTTTTACTGGATACAAGGCAAATTCAGAATACGCATTAAAATCACTTGAAGCTGCTGTAGAAGGCGGAGCTGTTTGTCTTTCCCTCTGCGAAACAAAAGGCGGCGCAATGCCGTCAGAATGTAGAGGTGCTGTTGAAGCTGTCGTAAGTCGTTTTGGCTCAAAGATTGAAGTTGGAATTCATACTCACAATGACTGCGGACTTGCTGTTGCAAATTCTTTGATTGCCGTTGAAGCTGGCGCTTCTCATGTTCAGGGCGTTCTTCTTGGATTTGGAGAGCGGGCAGGCAATGCAAATCTTTCTACGATTATTGCTGATTTGCAGTTAAAACTTGGATTTGAATGTGTTCCTCAAAAAAATATGAAGCTTTTGACTCCAATTTGTAAGAGAATTGCAGAAATTACAAATATTGCTCTTGAACCGGGAATGCCTTTTGTAGGTTCGAGCGCTTTTGCCCATAAAGCAGGAATGCATATTGACGCAGTTATAAAGAATCCTTTTGCATACGAACATATTGAACCAGAAACTGTCGGAAACGAAAGAGTTTTCTTGATGAGTGAAGTTGCTGGAAAAAGCATGATTGTTGAAAAAGTGCAGAAATTTGACAAATCGCTTACAAAAAATAGTCCTGTCGTTGCCGAAATCGTAAAACGTGTAAAAGAACTTGAGCATGAAGGCTATCAGTTTGAAGGCGCCGATGCAAGTTTTGAAATCCTTGTGCGAAAAACTATGGGAAAATATCAGCCGTTCTTTAATCTTCATTATTATAAAACAAGCGGTGAATTTCCGAGATTTTCTGATGACCAAAGCGCATTTGCTCAGGTAAAACTTGATGTTGAAGGTACTGCTGTAATTACTGCCGGAGAAGGCGACGGTCCTGTAAATGCAATGGATACTGCTTTGCGAAAAGCCTTGGTTCAATTTTATCCAGCTGTAGCAAAAATTCACCTTACAGACTATAAGGTCCGTGTACTTGATGGAAAAGAAGCGACTGCAAGCGCTGTCCGTGTTCTTATTGAATCTAGCGACGGAGAAAATTCATGGAGCACAATGGGAGTTGCAAGCGACGTAATTGAAGCTTCTTATATTGCTCTTGTAGATTCGTTTGAATATAAGCTTATAAAAGATTTGGAACGAAAATATTCAAGAATAATTTAAGTTTTGTAAAAATGAAAGCCGAAAGCAGTTTTTCTCTGTTTTCGGTTTTTTTTTACGGTGTTTTCTGTTATTTGTAAAAAACGTGTTTCGATGTATAATAACCGCGACATTCTAACAGAAAATCTAAACAAATTTCTAAATGAGGATTTTTATTTTTTGGGAGCAAGACGATGTCCGTTTTTTTGCGCGATTTAAAACGCTTTTTGCTTGTTGCTTTTGGCGGTTTTTTGATGGCTCTGAACATTGTCATTTTTGTTCAGCCTGCTGATTTGTTTCCTGGCGGTTTGACGGGAATTACCTTGCTTTTGCAAAATATTTTCTTAAAATATTTTAATATTCACCTTCCGTATTCGGTTACTGTCTATGCTTTTAACCTTGTCCCTGTCTGGATTGGTTTTAAATTCATCGGAAAACGGTTTACTTTTTTTAGCGTAGTGATGATTTTTATTTCCGGTCTTTTTACGGATATTCTTTCTGGTTTTGAATGGCTCCATCTTACTGACGATATTCTTTTGTGCACGGTTTTTGGAGGAATTTTAAACGCGGTTTCTGTTGTTCTCTGTCTTTTTGCGGAAAGTTCTTCAGGTGGAACTGATTTTATTGCAATTTATATTTCAGAAAAGACAGGACGTTCTGCCTGGAATCTGATTTTTTGTTTTAACTGCATCGTTCTTTTTTTTGCAGGAATTCTTGTTGGCTGGGATAAAGCTCTTTATTCAATAATTTTTCAATACGCTTCAAGTCAAGTTATAGCTTTGCTTTACAAGAAATATTCAAAAATCACGCTTTTGATTATTACTGACAAAAGTGATGAAATTTATGCCACAATAAAAAATTTGACGAATCATGGCGCTACTGTTTTTGAAGGCAGAGGCGAATATTCTGGAAAAACTCATAAAATGGTGTATACGGTCGTTTCTGCGGCTGAAAGCGGAAGTTTGGAAAAGCAGCTGCGTACTGTAGATCCAAATGCTTTTATAAATGTAATCGAATCGAAAGATATTTTGGGAAGGTTTTTTAAAAGACAGCCTGACTGATTTTTTTTGAAAAATTTTCTTTCTTCTTTCTTTTGTTTTGAGAAAAACTGTCTTAAAAATTGCGATTTTTAAGTTCATTTTTGATTTTTAGCTGTCAACAACTTTTTGATTTTTAGCTTTATTTTCTTTATAATAAAAATATGACACAGGCTTTGGATTTTGATAATTGGACTGGCTACGATGACTGGCTGATTCAAAATTACGATAAATACGGAATAACTTTTGTAGGCGAAAAAGACGGAAAAATTCACGCCGAGTTTATGGACAAGGACGAATGGAACGAAACTGCAAAAAAAATAGAATCTGAAGAAGCTGCTTCTTATAAAGAAAAATCTGAAAATGCCTAAATTTTTTTAGCAAGTTCAAGGGCGGTTTCAAAAAAGACTTTTTCTGTTTTTTGAGGCAGAACTTCGGAAAGTTTTTTTATGTCCTGGCTTAAATTTTCTTTTGCTGGAGAAGTTAAAATTACTTCGCAATAGCCTTTTTCGCGTTCCTGCTTTGCCGCAAGATTTTCTGTTTGGTAAACTTTTTTTACAAAGTTTTTTTTAGAAAGTTCTTTCATTTCTTCTTCTGTTAAAAGCGGAAATTTTATGTTCAGGACAAAATTTTCTTTTTGCTCGTCTTTGTTTCGAATTCCTGCGGTTTTTAGAATCCGTTCAAAAATTGTCATATTTTGCATCGCCGCATAGCTTGCGGTCATTCCGGAAAGCCTTGGATTTATTTCAATTACAAACCATTTTTTTTGAGAGAAAACAAGGTCAACCTGGGTGATTCCTTCAAAATCAAGCGAGGCTGCAATTTTTTTTAGAATTTTGTTTAAATCTTCTATTTTGTATTCAGAATTTGTTACAGGTCCGAGTTTTACGCTTTGTTTTGGAGATGTGATTCCATACTTGTTTACGCTGAAAATCATTGGCGGCAAAATTTTGTGTAAAAAACAGCCGCCGTTTTTTTTAGGCTGAATGGATTTTGAAAGAATTGATTCAATTTCCGTGCCAAACTGATCTCCTTTTATAAATTCTTCGATTATTCTGTCAGAAGTAAATTTTTTTGACTTTAACCAGTCGTGAACCTGTGAAAAATTCTCTAAAACGTCCATTCCGTAACTGCTTAAACCAGTTGTATCTTTTATTACGACCGGAAAGTTGAGCTTTTTGATTTCTGAGAGAAGTGCCGTTTTGTAAACGTTGCTTTTTACGGTTTTACGATTTCCTGCATTTATAAAAAGCGCATGATTTATGTACAAGGCTTTTGGCGTATTGATTTTTAACTGAAGGAGCTTCTGGTGAGTCTGCCATTTATCAAAGCAGGTGAGCGCGGTTTTTACGCTATGGCAGACTGTTTTTATTCCTTTTTGCCTTAAAAAATCTGCGACAAGAGCATCTTTTGCAGTGAGCCAGTCGAATGGTGTTACAAAAAATGTAGCTGCGATTGCAATTTCGGGGTTTAGAGAGTATAAAAAATCTGCAATTTCTGCCTCATCGTCGCTCTTTATGATTTCGTATTGGACGTTGTTTGCTTTTTGAAAATTTTCGCTGCCGCTTATATCTAAAAGAAACATTCCTGGAAGCTGTGTTGCAACGATAAAACTGTGTTCTGGAAAAGATTTTGCAAGCAGTTCCAGTTGCTGTGCGGAAGATGGAAAGTTTTTTACTACGGCTGTTTTTGGTTCAAAAATATTTGAAGAAGTTGAATAAAGAAGAATACGCATTGTCCGAGTATTATACGAAAATTGCAGGTTTGGGGGTAGAGTGTTCACAAATTGCGGATTATGTTGATGTTGTGCAAGGTTCTCAAAATCATTAAAATAAAAAATTATAATAATTGGTCTTAGGAAGCAAAATGAAAATTAATGGTTCTCAAATTGTTATTGAGTGTTTGATTGAACAGGGTGTAGACACTGTTTTTGGTTATCCTGGTGGAAATATCTTAAATATTTATGATGCTCTTTACAAAAATTCTGACCGCATTACTCATATTTTGACGGCTCATGAACAGGCTGCTGCCCATGCTGCCGATGGTTATGCACGTTCTACTGGACGTGTTGGAGTTTGCATGGCAACAAGCGGTCCTGGAGCTACAAATCTTGTGACTGGAATTGCAACTGCTTACATGGATTCTGTTCCGATGGTTGCTATTACCTGTAACGTTGGAACTCCTTTGCTTGGAAAAGACACTTTTCAGGAAATTGATATTACTGGCGTAACTCTGCCAATTACAAAACACAATTTTATGGTAAGACGGGTTGAAGACCTTGCATATATTTTCCGTCAGGCTTTTATAATTGCAAAATCTGGAAGACCTGGTCCTGTTTTGATTGATATTCCAAAAGACATTACAGCCGCAATGTGTGAGTTTGAACCGCTCAAAAAAGGCGATGACGGTTCTGCTGCTTTAGCAAAAGAAAATCCGAATTTCAAGCGGGTTATGAGAGTAAATGTTCCTTCCGACGAAGAAATAAAAGCGGCCGCAGAAATCATAAATAAATCAGAACGGCCGGTTATCTACGCTGGTGGCGGAATTAAGATTTCTGGCGCAGAAAAAGAACTTTTGGAATTTGCAGAGAAAGCTTCAATTCCTGTTTCTGAAAGCCTTATGGGACGCGATGTTTTTCCTTCAGATCATCCTCTGTGTACGTGGATGGTAGGAATGCACGGAACTCGCGCTAGCAATATGGCTGTTACAGAAAGCGATCTTGTTTTGGCGCTTGGTTCTCGTTTTTCTGACCGCGTAATCGGCGATCCAAAAAAATTTGCTGAACATGCGACTGTATTTCATATTGACATTGATCCTGCGGAAATCAATAAAAACATTCACGCTGGCGGTGAACTTGTAGGCGACTTAAAGTCAATTTTGTCACGTCTTTTGCCTTTAATCGAAAAAAAATCACATTCAGCTTGGCTTGAAAAAATTGACGCATGGAAAAAAGAAATTCCTACAAGCTATTCAATTGTAAAGCCAAACTCTGTAAATCCAAAATTTATGCTCGAAACTGTTCACAAATATGCAGGCGACGATGCTTTTATTACTACTGAAGTCGGCGAGCATCAGATGTGGACAGCCCAGTTCTATCCGTTTGAAAAGCCTCGTACTTTCCTTACATCCGGCGGTCTTGGAACTATGGGGTACGGCACTGGCGCTGCGATTGGTGCGCAGGTAGCAAATCCTTGTGGACGTGTAGTTCATATTGCAGGTGACGGTTCTTTTAGAATGAATTGCAATGAGCTTTGTACAATTGCACGCTATAATCTTCCAATCGTAATTGTCCTTGTAAATAACGGCACGCTCGGGAATGTCCGCGTATGGCAAAAACTTTTTTACGAAAAACGATACAGCCACACGACGCTTGATTTTGGTCCCGACTGGAAAAAACTTGCAGATGCTTACGGTGTAGGTTATGTAAAGGCAAACAATAATGATGAATTTGAAAAAGTCTTTAAGACTGCATTTGCCGAAAAAAAACCGTACATTGTCGACACGATTGTCGATATTGACGAGATGATTTTTCCAATGGCAATTCCTGGAAAACCAATTGATGAACAGATGATGTGCTGGGGAAACTAAAAATGGCGGAAAATAAAGCGCACGGAACAATTACAAAAGACAATCATGCTGCATTGTGGCACGGACGTTTTGCAGAAGGACCGGATGCCGCGGCAGTTGAGTTTGAAACTTCAATTCGCGTGGATGAACGCATGGCATTGGATGATATTCGCGGTTCAAAAGCGCATGCCTCGATGCTTTCTAAACAGAAGATTATTTCTGAAAAGGAAAATGAAGAAATTCAAAAAGGGCTGGATTCAATTGAAAAGGACTTAAAATCTGGAAGACTTTCAATTGATTATTCTGCCGAAGACATTCATTCATTTATCGAAGCTACTTTGACGGACAGAATTGGCGAAAGCGGGAGAAAACTTCATACTGGACGAAGCCGCAACGACCAGATTGCCCTTGATGAAAGACTTTACCTTAGACGCGTAATTCCTGAGCTTCAAAAACAGCTCGTTTCTTTAATAAAAACTCTTGCAGATATTGCTTCTAAACATAAAGATTCTCTTTTGACCGGCTACACACATATGCAGCACGCTCAGCCCGGAACTTTGGCGCAGCATTTGTGTTCTTGGGCGTGGATGCTCGTGCGTGATTATGAAAGGCTTTCAGACAGCCTGAAAAGAATCGCGCTTTCCCCTTTGGGAAGCGGCGCTCTTGCAGGTTCTGACCTTCCTTTGAACCGTGAATATGTGGCGGAACTTTTGAATTTTGATGGAGTAACACAGAATTCTTTGGACAGTGTTGCCGACCGTGATTACTGTATCGAATTTACTTCTGATTTTTCGCTTATTCAGATGCATTTGAGCCGCATGTGCGAAGAAATAGTCTATTGGTCTACGACAGAATTCGGTTTTGTTGAATTGAGTGAAAAATGGTCTACTGGTTCTTCAATTATGCCGCAGAAAAAAAATCCTGACTTTGCAGAACTGATCCGCGGACGGACAGGAAGGGTTTACGGCGACCTTATAAACCTTCTTACGATGATGAAAGCTCTTCCTATGAGTTATGACCGCGACATGCAGGAAGACAAAGCTCCTCTTTTTGATGCTCTTGATTGTGTTCAAGGAAACATCATTGTTTTTGAGGCGATGATTGCAAGTGCACGCTGGAACAAGGAAAAGATGGCTGCAAGTTGTGAAGGCGGTTTTGCAAATGCGACAGATGTCGCTGATTATCTGGTATGCAAGGGGATGCCTTTTAGAACTGCACACGGAGTCGCTGCACAGTGTGTCCGCCTTGCAATTGATACTGGAAGAAAAGCAATCGAAGAGCTGACGCTTTCAGAAATCAAGTCAATCAGCCCGCTTTTTGAAGAAGACTTGTTTGCAAAAATTACGCCGCAAGCGTGCATGCGTGCAAGAAAAACAACTGGCGCGCCAAGTCCTGAGCAAACAGAAAAGCAGATTGCATCTCTTTTTGCATTTTGCGAAGGAAAAATCTAGCTTATTTATAGAAACAATTGTTTTTATTTTTAATAGGAGTAAAAAATGAAAAAAATTACTTTGTTTGTATGTGCTTTTGCCGCACTTACTGTTTTTGCAGGCTGTTCTAAAAAAGAAGCTGGAGACAATTCTCTTGAAGCGCTCAAAAGCCGTGGAGAATTTATTCTCGGTCTTGACGATTCATTCCCTCCATTGGGATTCCGTGATTCTTCAAACGAAATCGTTGGATTTGACATTGACCTTGCAAAAGAAGTTGCTTCTCGTCTTGGCGTAAAATTCCGCGCTCAGCCGATTAACTGGGATTCAAAAGAACAGGAGCTTGCTACTGGAAACATCGACTGTATTTGGAACGGCCTTACAATTACCGAGGAACGCAAAGCAGCTCTTTCATTTTCTAAGCCTTATCTTAAAAACGCGCAGGTTCTGGTTGTAAAAAAGAATTCAGGAATTAAAAAACTTTCCGACATGGCAGGAAAAAAAGTCGGTATTCAGGCAGGTTCATCTGCCTCAGATGCAGTTGAAGCTTCTCCTGATTTTAAGCGTTCTGTAAAATCAATAATCGAGTTCAAAGACAATATCATGGCTTTAAATGATCTTGAGATTGGCGGAGTTGATGGTGTTGTAATGGATCTTATCGTTGCAAACTACGCAATCAAGACTTCTGGAAAACCGTTTGAAGTTCTTTCTGAAGGCTTGGCTCCTGAAGAATATGGAATCGCTTTCCGCAAAGGTGATGTAAAACTTACGGACGAAGTTCAAAAAATTCTCGAGGCTATGGCTGCTGACGGAACTGTTGCGAAAATTTCTGAAAAATGGTTCGGTTCTGATATTACAGTAATCGGAAAATAACTTGATTTTAAGTTGAATAAAAATTCGTAAGAAAAAAAAACTGAATTTGCTTTTTTGCAGATTCAGTTTTTTAAGCTTATAAAAAATATGGCAAAACTTATATTAACAATGCTTCAATCGAGTTTGGTTTCGCTTGAAGTTTTCTTTTTAACGCTGTTTTTTTCAATTCCTCTTGCTTTGCCGATTACAATGGCGCGCATGTCAAAATTTAAGCCGCTTTCTATGCTGGCGAATGCTTTTCTGCTTATAATCCGCGGCACTCCATTGATGCTCCAGTTGATTGTCGTTTATTTTGGGCCTTTCTATCTTTTTAAGTTTTCCTGGGATCGCTTTACAGCGGCAATTATTGCGCTTTCGGTAAACTATGCCTGTTATTTTGCAGAAATTTATCGCGGAGGATTGCAGTCGATTCCTGTCGGCCAGTATGAAGCTGCAAAAGTTCTTGGCTATACAAAGACACAGACTTTTTTTAAGATTGTTTTGCCTCAAGTTGTAAAGAGAATAGTTCCTCCAATGGGAAACGAAGTAATTACTCTCGTAAAAGATACCGCATTGGTAAGCGTAATCGGAGTAGTCGAGCTTTTAAGAACAGCTCAAACCCATTCAAGCAGGCTTTTTAGCACGACACCGATTTTTATTGCCGGCGTGTTTTATTTTTTGATGAACTGGGTTGTAACGGCTGTCTTTATTCACCTTGAAAAAAAACTTGATTATTATAAATAATGCATCTTTTTAGATTGAAAATTTAAAACTGGCGGATATATAAAGATGAGTATAATTTCTGTAAAAAACGTAAATAAATTTTTTGGAGACGGAGTTCAGGTTTTAAAAGACGTGTCTTTTGAAGTTGAGCAGGGCGAAGTTCTTGGAATTATCGGTCCTTCCGGCTCTGGAAAATCAACTCTTCTTCGTTCTATTGCCCAGCTTGTAAAAATTGACAGCGGAACAATTACAATTTGCTCCCGGCAGCTTGTCAAAGACGGCGTTTATGCAGATAAAAAAACTCAAAGAGAAATCGCCTTAAATCTCGGCTTTGTTTTTCAGAATTTCAATCTTTTTTCGCATTATTCTGTCTTAAAAAATATAATTGATCCTCAGGTTACGGTTCTTGGTGTTTCTAAGGAAGAAGCCGAAGAAAACGCAATTCAACTTATCCGGCGCATGGGACTTTCTGGAAAAGAGAATAATTATCCATGCGAACTTTCCGGTGGTCAGCAGCAGCGTGTTAGCATTGCGCGCGCTCTTGCATTAAAGCCAAAGGTTTTGCTTTTTGATGAGCCGACAAGCGCCCTTGACCCTGAGCTCACAGGAGAGATTCTTGAAATTATCCGCGGACTTGCAAAGTCAAAAATGACAATGATTGTCGTAACCCACGAAATGGCATTTGCCCGCGACACAAGCGATAAAATTCTTTTTCTTGATGCAGGCCATGTTGTTGAATACGGCGATCCAAAAGAACTCATAAACAATCCTAAAAATGTCCGCATGCAAGAATTCTTAAAACGTTTTAACAATCGGTAAAAATTTATAAACAAAAAAATTCAACTGCCGATATATTTAATATGAATACATTTACAAGGTCAGTTGAACTTTTACACCGTGCAATGGATGTTAATTCGTTGCGGTATCAGGTTTCTGCAAATAACATAGCAAACTCAGAAGTGTCGAATTACAAAAGACAGACTGTTAATTTTGAAAGCGAATTAAAACGTGCTTTTGAAAGCGAAGCAGATAAATCTCATAGATTTGAATTGACTAGAACAGACAGCAGGCATTTTGCCCTTGAAGAGCCTTATGACTGGAAATCCGTTGAACCACGTCGTGTTACAGACTGGACGACAACTGCGGCTGCCAACGGAAATAACGTTGATGCGGAATATGAAGCGACTGTTGTTTTGAAAACGCAGATGAACTACAGACTTTTAGCCCAGCTTCAGAATTTTGAATTCAGCCAGGTAAAACTTGCAATGAGAAAATAGTTTTTTTCTTGTTTTTATAAGATGGGAATGAGTTAAGGATTGCAATAAAAACTTTGTCTAAAATAGCGTCAAAATTTTTATTCACAAGTTTGCGTTGCAAACTTTCTTATCAATTGCAATTTCTCACTTTGTTGCGAAATTGCGTTAAAAGGTCAAATCGGAAATTGAAATTTTTTCATTGACTTTTTTATGGGAGAATTTTTTATGGGAATGTTTACTTCGATCAATATTGCGACGACAGGAATGAGCGTAGAACGTCTTCGCTCTGATGTAATTTCGAACAATATTGCAAATGTTTCTACGACACGCACTCCTGAAGGCGGAGCATTTAAAAAATCTTCTGTAATTGTTGAACCAATCGCTTCCGCTCATCCGACATGGCGAATGCCTTTTGTAAATGCTGAGCAGGATAACGGTCCTGGAAAAGGCGTTCGCGTAAAAGAAATTGTAAAAGATACTTCAAAAGGCCGCATGGTTTATGATCCGTCAAATCCGGACGCAATTCAATCTGGTCCGGATAAAGGCTATGTTGAATATCCAAATGTAAATATTGTAAACGAAATGGTAAACTTAATTTCAGCAAGCCGCGCTTACGAGGCAAATTCAACTGTAATTCAAGGCGCAAAGGATATGTTTTCTGCAGCGCTTGAAATTGGAAGAAGCTAATTTTTTCTGATTATCGAAATGATTCTGTAGACAAGCATTTGCAATTTGATTAAAATTTTTATGAGGAAAAGGGAGGAGTTAAGATAAAAACAGCCGAAAATAGCGTCTGTTTTTATCTTTACAAGTTTGCGTTGCAAACTCTCTTATCATCGGTTGTTTCTCACTTCGTTGCGAAGCAACTTAAAAAGTCAATCCTAAAACTGGAGTTTTAATCTTGACTTTTTTATGGGAGGTCAATAAATGAATGTTATGAATATTTCAAACGTTTCTGACTTGACGTACATAAATTCTTTTCAGCCAAACAGCGCAAAAAATTCAGTTCAAAATACAAATAAACGCTCTTTTGAGTCTTATATCCTTGAAGCGGTAGATGCTGTAAATGAAAAACAGCTTGATGTAAGCCGTGTTGAGCAAAAACTTATTACAGATCCTGATTCCGTAGATATTCACGATGTTACGACCGCAATGGCAAAGGCTCAAATGTCGCTGAATCTTGCCCAGACAGTAATTGACAGGCTTCTTACAGGCTGGAGCGAACTTCAGACAACCCGCTAACGCATAAAAAATATCTTTTCTGTCTTTTCTTTGTAAAAAATATATGTTATTATAGAATATATTTAAAATCTTTAAAACTGAGATTTTAAGGTTTTTCCTTTTTTTTATAGAAATTCTTGAAATTCGGTCACGGGAGGGGACAGATGATCGAATGGCTTAAACAGCTGCCGGCTAAAATCAAAGAACTTTGGGCTAAATGGAAACCTGTTCAGAAAGGAATTTTCATTGGCATTGTGCTTCTTGTTGTCGTTGCGCTTGCTCTTATGTTCAGAGTAAATTCCGCGCCTGCCGGAGTGCCGCTTTTTACAACTGTTATTCGAGATGAAGATGCCCGCGAAAATATCACAATGCGTCTTGATCAGGAAAACGTAGATTTTCGGGTGCGCGAAGACGGACTTATCATTGTAAATGACAAAAAAACTGCCGAAAAAATGAAGAGCATTTTGATTACTGAAGGTCTAGTGCCTAAGGAAGTCGATGCTTTTAATCTTTTTGACAAAAGCAGCTGGTCTGATACTGATTTTGACAGAAACATAAAGCTTCAGCGTTCGCTTACAAAACAGTTGAAGCAGCATATTCTTGCAATTGACGATATTGCAAATGCAACTGTAGATCTCACTTTTCCAAAAAAAGAACTTTTCTCGACCGACCAGAAACCTGTTACTGCTTCTGTTATTGTTACGTTCAAGCCTAACAGCACAATGCCGGAAGAAAGAAAACGCTTAAAAGGTCTGCAGGATTTAATTTTGCGTTCTGTCGTTGGCCTTACTGCCGAAAATCTTACTCTTTCTGATAATTTTGGAAATATTTTAAATGATTTTGAAAGTCTTGCAGAGAGCGACCGTCTGGATAATATACGCAAGGGAAATAAAATAATTAGCGAAGAAGAAGAGGCTCTCAGAAAACGTGTGCTTGAAAGTCTTCAAAAAAACTTTAACGGCGCTGACCGTGTACGCGATTTGGTTGTAAAAATTGAAAAAGATTTAAACTTTGTTTCAAAGGATCAGACTATTTATACGCCGGTAATTATAACGGAGCAGGATCCTGACAAGCCTTATGACACGACTGAAAAAAGAGAATCGATCACTCTTTCTTCTCAAGAAATAAAAAAAACATGGACTGGAACAGGCTATAATCCTGAAGGTCCGGCTGGAGTTGAAGGACAGAATCCTCCGGTTTATTCCGATATGTCGAATGTAATTGGAAAATCGACCGAAGAGGGAATTACAAAAAACAACGTTGTAAATAAAGAAGAGCGTCATACAGATCAGAATTATGAGCTTAAGCGTATTTCCGCTTCTGCAAACATTGACGGTCGTTGGGAAACTATCATCGACAAAAACAGAAAGCCGATTGTAATAAACGACCAGAATCTTTCTGAATGGCAGTCTTACTGTCAGCAAAATGAAATTCCACTGGATAACTGCCGCTTGAGCATAGGCCATTTTTTTAGGGTTTATCATCCTGTAAGTCAGAAAGTTATTGATGATGTTACGAAGATTGTTCAGAGCGGAATCAATTACCAAAAAAAACGTGGGGATTCGGTTTCTATTACGAGTTTCCCGATTCCAAGAGACAAGGAATGGGAAATTGAAGAAGATTCGTATTTCCGCAAGGAAGAAACAAGACGGACTGTGCTTTTTTCTCTTGCAGGAATTACCGTAATTCTTCTGGCGTTTATCATCTTCAGGTTTATTAGCCGTGAACTGGACAGAAGACGCCGTTTGCGGGAAGAAGAGATTTTGCGGCGTCAGCAGGCGGAACGCGAAAAGGCTCTTTGGGATGCAAAGCAAGATGGACTTCAGGATGTTACAATGTCTGTAGAAGAGCGTAAGCGTGCTGAACTTCAGGAAAATGCGATTGCAATGGCAAAAGAACATCCGGAAGACGTTGCAATGCTTATTCGTACATGGCTGCTGGAGGAATAATTTATGGCTGATGAAAAAGCAAAGACCGCTTCAAAACCGGCAACTGTAAAATCTGGCGGTAAAAAGTCTGGCGCAAAAGATTATAAGAGCCTTACTGGACGGCAAAAGGCTGCAATATTTTTGGTTTCTCTTGGGAGCGATGTTTCTGCCGAAATTATGAAGCACTTGCGCGAAGATGAGGTAGAAACACTGACTTTTGAAATTGCAAGGCTTGAAACTGTCGATGCCGATTTTAAGGATCAGGTTCTTGAAGAATTTCAGAGCCTTATGGATGCGCAGAATTTTATTTCTACTGGCGGTATCGATTATGCCCGCGAGCTTCTTGAAAAATCTCTTGGTTCTCAGAAGGCGATAGATATTATCAACCGTCTTACTTCGAGCCTTCAGGTGCGTCCGTTCGACTTTATCCGCCGCACAGATCCATCTCACCTTTTAAACTTTATTCAAACTGAATATCCGCAGACCATTGCCCTTATTCTTGCTTATCTTGAGCCCAATAAGGCGGCAATAATTTTGCAAAATCTTCCTGCAGAAATCCAGCCGGAAGTTTCCCGCCGTCTTGCAACAATGGACCGTACTTCTCCAGATGTTTTGCGCGAAGTTGAGCGCGTTTTGGAGAAAAAACTTTCTACGCTTTCTAGCGAAGACTATACAGCGGCCGGCGGCGTTGAATCTATTGTTGAAATTCTTAACCTTGTTGATCGTTCTTCTGAAAAGCAGATTATTGAATCTTTGGAAGAAGACGATCCGGATCTTGCGGAAGAAATCAAAAAGCGAATGTTCGTTTTCGAAGACATTGTTATGCTCGACGACCGTGCAATTCAAAAAGTTCTGCGCGAAGTCGATACTCAGGAGCTTGCAAAGGCCTTGAAGTCTGTAGACACGGAAGTTCAGGACAAAATTTTCCGCAATATGTCAAAACGCGCCGCAAGCATGTTAAAAGAAGATATGGAATTTATGGGACCTGTTCGCTTGAAGGACGTTGAAGAAGCTCAGCAAAAAATTGTTTCTACAATCCGCCGTCTTGAGGATGCCGGCGAAATTGTTATTGCACGTTCCGGAGAAGACGAACTGGTTGTTTAATATTGCATTTCAAAAAAAACTAAAAAGTATTTTTATAGAGGAACAGAATCATGAATAAGAACTTGTTTCAGCCTGGCGAAATAAAGACAAAAGAAGGCGAATTTAAGCTTGGACTAGTTCATACTTTTGAAAAGCCTGTTGAAGAAGTTGAAGTTGAAGAAGTTCCTCAATACACAGGCCCTACGGCAGATGATTTAAAGCGTGAGGCTGAGGATTTTAAAGTTCAATGGGAGTCAGAAAAGCAGAAAATGCTTGACGATGCTCAGGCTCAGGCCGATGCAATAATTGAAAGCGCAAAAAATGCTGCTTTTGAGGAAGTGAAAAAGCAGACGGACGAAGCTCAGACAATCAAGGCTCAGGCAGAAAATGAGGCTCAGAAAATAATTGCAGATGCAAAAGAGCAGGCCAATCAAATTCAGGCAAAATCAGAAATTGAAAAAGACGAAATAAAGCGAAATTCCTATGAAGAAGGCTTAAAAGAAGGAAAAAAAGACGGCTATGATTCTGGCAAAGAAGAAGTAAGCCGGCTTATTGACCGAAGCCACAAAATTCTCGAAGCCGTAATGAACCGCCGTGAGCAGATTCTAAACGAAACAGAAGAGCAGATAATTCAGCTTGTGCTTTTAATGACACGAAAAGTTGTAAAGGTAATGTCTGAAAATCAAAAATCTGTCGTAATGGCGAATGTTTTGTCGGCCCTCAAAAAAGTAAAGGCTCGTGGAGATGTTACCATCCGCGTAAACCTCGAAGACGTAAAACTTACAACCGAACACATAAAAGATTTTACAGAACAGGTTGAAAGCGTGAAAGGAATTACTGTCGTAGAAGACAGTTCTGTAGAAAAAGGCGGCTGCATCGTTGAAACTGATTTTGGAGCAATCGACGCAAGAATTTCAAGCCAGCTTTCTGAGCTCGAAAATAAAATTCTGGAAATTTCACCTATGAAGCCGATTCAGAAAAATTCTGCTTCTGCGCAAACTGCCGCTCAAAAATAGTTAATAGGTTCGGAAAAAGAATGGAACACTTTTTTGACAAATACTTAAAAACCGTTCTTGATACGGAAACAATTCTCTACACAGGAACAGTTACTGCGATAAAGGGGCTTATGATTCGAAGCCGCGGCCCTTATTCAAAAATCGGTGAACTTTGCACAATAAAAAATACAGACGGAACTGAGCTAGTTGCAGAAGTTGTAGGTTTTGACCGGGAAGAAAATGCCGTAAACCTTATGGCTTATGGCGATACAAAAGGCATAATGGCAGGAAGCGAAGTCGTTGCAAGCGGAAAAGAACTGATGGTTCCTGTTGGAAAAAAACTTCTTGGACGTATAATAGATGCTCTTGGACGGCCTTACGATAAAAAAGGTCCTCTTCAAAACGATGAATATTATCCTGCGATTGCGCCTGCTCCTGATCCTTATACAAGAAAAGATATAAACAGACGAATTATAACCGGCGTAAGGGCAATTGATTCTCTTTTAACATGCGGAAAAGGTCAGCGGCTGGGTATTTTTGCAGGCTCTGGTGTTGGAAAATCGACACTGCTTTCAATGATTGCGCGAAATACCAATGCCGATGTAAATGTAATCGGACTTATCGGTGAGCGTGGACGCGAAGTTATGGACTTTATTGAGCACGATTTAGGCCCGGAAGGAATGAAGCGTTCTGTCGTAGTTGTTGCAACAGGCGACCAAAGCTCAATCGCCCGTCTTCGCGCCGCATACACGACTACAGCAGTTGCCGAGTATTTTAGGAATCAGGGAAAAGACGTAATGCTTATGATGGACAGCGTTACTCGTTTTTGCCATGCCCAGCGCGAAATTGGAACTGCAAACGGAGAGCCTCCAACGCAAAGCGGTTATCCTGCAAGCGTATGGGACATGCTCCCGAAGCTTTTGGAGCGCACCGGTACAAACGACAAAGGCTCAATTACGGCATTTTACACAGTGCTTGTCGATGGTGACGATCTAAATGAGCCTGTAAGCGACAAGGTTCGCGGAACTTTGGACGGACATATTGTTTTAAGCAAAAAACTTTTCCGCGAAAGGCATTTTCCTGCAATCGACATAACTTCTTCTATAAGCCGTCTTTGGGACGATGTTACCGGACCTCAGACACAGCAGGCTGCGAATAAAGTGAGCCGCTTGATTTCAATCTACGAAGAAAACAAAGATATGATAAATGCCGGAGTTTATGTAAAAGGAAGCAGTCCGGAAATAGACGAGGCAATTGAGCGTCATCCTGCAATTGAAGAGCTTCTGACACAGTCAAAAACAGACCATTGCACAATCGAAAATACGCTTAAGATTTTGAGCGCAGTTTCCGGAATTGAAATTCCTGAGGACGAATATTCAGAAGATGCAGGACTTGGCAAAAAAACGACAGCCCAGCTTGTCCAGGAACGCAAAATAGACGATGTTGCAAGTTCTAATGAGCTTTCAAGCGAAAACATGACAGCTCAAACTGCAAATTCGCTCGAACAGGCGTCAAAAGCGCTAAGCGGACTGGCTAAAAAATAAGGCAACTTAAAAAATATGCAGAAATTTGTCTTTAACATGCAAAAAATTCTGAATCTCCGCAAGTTTGAAGAAAAACAGGCTCAGGCGGAGCTCGGAAAGGCAGTAAGCGCTGAAGCCAAAATTCAAAACACTCTCAATTTGCTTGCTGAACAGAACGTTCAGACCGTAAAAAACTCAAAAGGCATAAAAGATGTCCTTGAGCTTCATAACCTGAATAACTATCTAAAGCTTTTAACCCAGCGAAAAGAGCAGCTTCTAAAGGAACTTGCCCAGGCGCAGCTTGAAACCGAACAAAAACGCGGAAAAATGAAAGACGCAATGCTCAAAGTCAAGGCCCTGGAAAAGCTAAAGGAAGCACGGCAAAGGGACTGGGCGCTTGAAAACAAACGAAAAGAAGAAAAAGAGCTTGATGACATCATCAATTCAAAGCAGTTTAGAAGCTAACCGTTTTAGTAATGGAAGCTTGAGCCTCCGATAAACTCTCGTACAATCGACTGTTTTGGAATATATGTTTCTGGAATCTGGTCAAAGTTATCCAAAAAACGCAGCAGACGGCGAGCCTCGCTAAATTCCGGCATATTCGGTTTTACTGCATGCAAAAGCGGACTTGCGTAGACTTTCAAAACAGGAATTTCGTAATCCAGGGCGGTATTCAAAACTGCATCGGCATTGTTCTGGAACGGAAAAATATGCAGAAGCTCTCCTTTTTGGACACTTTGCCACATTCCGATTGTATCTGCGGCAGATTTGCCTCTAAAACGTGAGTCGCGCACTATGCGGCGGATAAGGCGGTTGTCGCTCGAAGAAATACGCGTGTGGTCGTTGATATTCAGCTGGGTAAGGGCAGAAAGGTAGATTTTGAACTTGAATTCACTCTTTACTTTTGGAGTAAGCTTGTCGTTTAGCCCGTGGATTCCTTCCATAATGAGTATGTCGTTTTTAGCAAGGCGCATAGTTTCTCCAGTGTAATACGGCTGCCCCAAATCAAAATTGTAAGAAGGAACTTTTATTTCTTTTCCATCAAAAAGGTCGTTAAGATTTTGGTTTAAAAGTTCAACATTGAGGGCTTCGAGACATTCGTAGTCGTAGTTTCCATTTTCGTCCTTTGGATTTTTTTCGCGTCCTACATAATAGTTGTCGAGCGAAATTACTTTTGGATTATAGCCGAATGCCTGCAGATGAAGGGCGAGTTTTTTTGCAGATGTTGTTTTTCCAGAAGATGAAGGCCCTGCTATTAAAACAACTTTTACGTTTTTGCGCTCATGGATTTGTTCTGCAACCTTTGCGTAATTCTGAGACTGGAAAGTTTCTGTAATGTCGATAAAGTCGTTCACCTTGCGTTTTAGAATCAGCCGGTTTAAATCAGCCGCATTCTTTACGTTTACTGTTTTTCCCCAGTTTTTGTATTTTTTATAGATTTCAAAAATCTTAGGGTTGTCGGAAAATTCGCCGAGTTTTTCAGGCTCCTTTTCTGACGGAAATTGCAGCAAAAAGCCCTCGTCATAAGGCAAAAGATCAAAAAATTTTATTTGTCCTGTTGCAAGCGAACAAGGTCCTTGAAAAATATCAGAAAATGAGCCGAGCGTGTTTACGATTACCTGAGGCTCGCACCGGTATTCAAGCTGGGCGCGGGTGTCTTTTAATCCGTTTTTTTCAAAAAGTTCGCAGGCCGCTTCGTAAGAAGCAATCAAAGTCTGGATTGTTTCGTTTTTTTGAACGATAGAAAGCATTTCGCTTTTTATAAGCTCAACCTGCTTTTTTTCTACCGGAGAATCGTCAAAAGTGTAATAATACGATGAACCCAAGCTGTGCCCGATTAAAAGTCTTTTTTCTGGAAAAATTTTGTGAACAGCGGCGGCAAGAATAAAGCAGAGCGTGCGCCTGTAAACTGCTACACCGTCTTTAGAATTAAGATATACCGGCTCCAGAGTTCCGTCTGTGATCATTCTCCAGGAAAGCGGAAGAATTTCGTTATTAAAGCGCAACGCCATAATAGGCGATGAAGTTTTTGTAAAGTTTGAAAGAAGCTCTGTTCCCTGAGTGCCAAAGTGGCACTGGATTTTTTTGTTTTCGATTGTCAATGTAAGCATAAACTACATTATACCCGATTGGCAAATATTTATAAACAAATTTATCCGTCAATCGTCGAGATTTGGAATGTGCTTTTTTAAGGTTTTCATAAAATGCTCGCCTGTTACGTTTTTTCTGAGGCTTGCAAAAATGCAGTTGTCGCCTGCTACAGTTCCCAAAATTTCGTTCAAATTAAGGCTGTCCAATGCGTTTGCTACGGAATTTGCCTGTCCGCTGAAAGTTTTTATTACGACTGTGGAATCGTTCCATTCAATGCTGACATAACCGCGCATAAAGTCTTGAACAAAAATCTCTTCGTTTTCGCCGCGATCGTCTTCTCCAGGAAGAGTGTAGACATAGCCTGCGTGGCCGTCGCTCACTTTGCCGACTTTTAAAAGCTTTAGGTCGCGGGAAAGTGTGGCCTGAGTAAGCTCATAGCCTTCGTTTGTCAAAAGTCCAAGAAGCTCTTCCTGGCTTTTAATTCTGTTGTTTTTTATAAATTTTTTTATGGCCTTGAGCCTTGAGGTCCGTTCTTTCAAAATATTGTCCTTCGCATATTGTTACACAAAAAAAGGCAGTTTTTGCGAAAATCATCCAGTTTTTATGCATAAATTATGTATAAAAATACAAAAAGTGTCAAATAGAAGAAAATATGTTCCGTATCGTCGCAGGCCCTGTTCAAAAAAAATACAGAATTATACAGGCCTTGTTTTATATTTTTTTATTTTGCTGTAATATGATTTTATGGTAATTGTTCTTAAAAATGATGTCAGCGAAAACGAAAAAAAGAATATAAAAGCTCTCTTAAAGTCTAGAAATTTTAAGATTAACGAGGTTAAAGGTGATGAATCTACGATTCTTGCGGCGGTTGGACGGCTTGCCATGGATATTCGTGAAGTGGAAGTGCTTCCGGGTGTTGCAAAAGTTGTGCCGATTTCAAAACCGTACAAACTTGCAAGCCGTGAATTTAAGCCGGAAAACACAGTCGTAGAAATTCCAAACAATCGCGGCCAGATTATAAGAATCGGCGGAAGCAGGCTTGTTTCTATTGCAGGGCCTTGCGCTGTCGAAAGCCGGGAGCAGATGCTTGAAGCGGCCGCGGCAGTCAGTGCAAGCGGTGCCGTTATGCTTCGCGGAGGAGCCTATAAACCGCGGACTTCGCCTTATGCTTTTCAGGGGCTTGGAGAAGAAGGCTTAAAATACTTAAAAGAAGCCGGGGAAAAATACGGGCTTCCAGTTGTTACAGAAATTGTCGATGCGGAGTATATTCCAGTTATGGAAAGTAACGGGGTCGATGTCTATCAAGTTGGCGCGCGCAATATGCAGAATTTCGAGCTTTTAAAAAGGCTTGGAAAACTTGGAAAACCTGTTATTTTAAAGCGCGGTCTTTGCGCTACAATCCAGGAATGGCTTATGTCTGCCGAATATCTGCTTTCTAGTGGAACGGACAAGGTTATTTTGTGCGAACGAGGAATCCGCACTTACGAGACTGCTACGCGCAACACCTTGGATTTAAGCTCAATACCAGTATTAAGAAGCCTTACACATCTTCCTGTGATTGTCGATCCTAGCCATGCGGTTGGTGTCCGCGATAAAATTCCTCCTATGGCTCTTGCCGCTGTCGCTGCCGGCGCAGACGGGATTATTGTCGAAGTTCACTGCCACCCAGAACAGGCTCTCTCAGATGCGGCCCAGGCTCTTTATCCAGAGCAGTTTGAAAAAATAATGCGCGATGTAGAAGCCCTTGCTCCTGTAATCGGAAAACAAGTTGCCCATATCCGCGCAGAAGAAAAAACAGAGCCACAGTCATTGCATGGTGAACAAAATAAAGCTTCCAAACGCGTGCTCTGCGCTTTTTCCGGAAAAAAAGGCGCTTATGCAGAACAGGCGATCTTTAATTATTTTGAAGATTTGGCTGAGCCTGTCGAAGCTGATTCGTTTGACGAGATTTTTCAGGAAGTAGTTGACGGCAAAGTTCAGTACGGAATGATTCCTATAGAAAACTCAACTGCCGGTTCTGTTTACAACAATTATGACAACCTTACGCGCTATGAAGACATTTCGATTGTCGGTGCGGTTACAATCCGGGTTGAGCACAGCCTTTTAGCTCCGGAAGGCGCGACCCTCGAATCAGTCAGGCATGTCTACAGTCATCCGCAGGGACTTGCCCAATGTTCTAATTTTATAAAAAAATATGGATATAAGACGGTGGATACTGTTTCTACGGCGACAGGAGCGGAGCTTGTAAGCGAAAAAAAAGACATTTCATGCGCGGCTATCGCAAATGCGCGCAATGCAAAGCTGTACGGCTTAAAAGTTCTTCGCCAGGGAATCGAAAACGACCCGAATAATTACACCCGCTTTGTAATAATCGCCGCAAATCATACAAAAAATTCTCCTAAATTATTGGGAGAGCAAAAGCCAAACCGCGCAACTTTGATGTTCTCGACAAAAAATGAAGCCGGCGCTCTCTACGATACTTTGGGCGTGTTTAAAAATGCAAAATTGAGCATGAACCGGCTTGAGTCGCGCCCGATTGCAGGAAAACCGTGGAAATACTGGTTTTACAGCGATGTGGTTATTCCTTCTGATGTAAAAAATCCGGTAAAATATATCGACGATTTTATAAATGTCTTAAAGTCGAATGCGGAAGACATAAGGCTTTTGGGCGTTTATTATGAATAAATTCAAATTTATTTAAGTAAAAACGGTCAGTTTGACAAAAAATAGAGGTAATAATATGGAAAAATTTGTTCTTTCAGTTCTTGTTGAAGATAAATCCGGCGTTTTGAGCCGTGTCTCTGGTCTTTTTAGCCGCCGCGGATTCAATATTGCGTCTCTTACGGTTTGCGAAACCCATAATCCGGAACAGTCAAGAATGACAATTGTCGTTGCAGGCGACGAGTATGTGCTTGAGCAGATTGAAAAACAGCTTTCAAAGCTTGTTGAAGTGATTTCGATCAGCCACTGCAAAAAAGAAGAAACCTGCGAACGCGAAATGGCGTTGATAAAAGTAAAGGCGACCGGAACTGAACGCGCTGTAATAATCGAGACTTGTCAGATTTTCCGTGCGCATATTGTAGACGTTTCTTTCAATTCTGTAATTGTAGAAGCAACAGGAAGCGAAGAAAAAATCGAAAGCCTTATCCGCCTTCTTGAGCCTTACGGAATTCTTGAGCTTGTAAAAACAGGCCTTGCCGCGATGGAACGTGGCGAAAAAGTAATGAAGTAATGATAAAAAAAATTATATTCTGGACTTTATTCTGCGCTCTTGCCGCTTCGTGTTCTCAAAAAACTGATTTTAACTTGCAGATTCCTGACGGAACCGAAATAGAAGAAAGTCCGGTTATAAAAAAAACTTCTCACAAAAACGACTTTTATATTTTTGAAGAAAGCCAGCAGGAACGGATTGATTTGTTCCGCGGAATGCAGGGCTGCGCGGCAGTCTGTATAAAGCTTAAGGTCGAAAAAACTTCCCGCAAAAAAGACGGAAGCCCAAATATTGCAAGCCTCGGTTTTTTATATAAAACTGATTTTAATGGAAAGACTTCTGTTGTTTTTCCTCTTTCTTCACGGTCGCTTATAAATTTTAGTTTTGATGATTTTGAAGGGCAGTGCGTAGAAATTGTTTATTCTCTTGAGCGCGGAAAAGAATGTCCTGCCGGTTTTTTTGTTGATTTGGCCAGTTCAAAAGCAAAGTATTCTGTCGTTTCGGTGCAGGTTGCGCAAGCGTCCGTCGGCTTTGATTATTCTCAGGATTGTGAGCGCTATGCCTTTGCTCCGAATGGCGGAAACCTTGTAAAAGGTGCTAAAAAGATTGATTTTTCTGCGCTCGCAATGTGCTTTTCCCCGGTAAATTCAGAAAAAGCCCTTATGCCAAAAATTTGCTTTTCATTTAGCCATGATGCAGACAGCGTAAAATTTACTTCTGGAGGCGAGCGCTTTACAGTCCGCAACGGCGGTTCTGGATATATTGATGTTCCTGTGGCGGCCTTAAAATCTCCTTTTTCGGAACTGGAAATAACTGAAAACGCAGAGCAGATAAAAAGCGTTATGGCTGTTCCCAGCGACTGGAATCTTCTTGAAAACTCTTCAGCCCTTGTTTCTTCTCCTGTTAATCCGATAAAAGTTGATCCAGGGCTTATAATGCAGTGGCCGCAAAAAAACTGGCGCGGCAACGATTACGAGCTTTTTGAATGGGACAGGTTTTCAAGCATACTTTTTTTTGATACTGCAAATTACTCTGTTCAAAACGACTTTTTCCGCCGGCTTGCTTTTTTTGTAGAAAAACAGGGCTTTAAGGGAAAACTTTTATCAGATGCGGAGCTTGAAGGCAAACACGGCTACAATGCGCATGACTACAGGGCCTACGATTTGGCGTGCTTCTTTGAAAAAGCCAGAGCCGAAAATTTTCCTTTGAATAAAAAAGAGCTTCTTTTGCGCGAAATCCTCCTCAAAAACTCAATTATCGTTCAAAACGAAGACGGAAGTTTTTCTGAAGGACGAGGCGCTGTAATTTCAATCAGCCAGGAAAGCCCTCTTTATTTGAGGACAACTTTTGTCGCGCATGAAGGCTGGCACGGAATATTTTTTGTTGACGAAGATTTCCGCAATGCAGTTTCGAGCGTTTTTTATTCGCTTCAAATGGCAGATCCAAAAGCGATTGATTTTCTTATAAAGTATTTTAAGGTTACGCCTTCGCTTAATTATGACACCGAAGACGAGTATCTTCTAAAAAACGAATTTATGGCTTATATGCTTCAGCGTCCGGTTTCTGTTTGCGAAAAATATTTTACAGACATGGCATCCCGCTCTCATTCCCAGACTTTTATAAAAGAAGAAGCTGACTATATAATTGAAACAAAGGCGGCAGGTTTTTCCGGCTCGGCTCAAATGCTTGAAGATTACGTAAAACGCCGCTGGAATCTTTCCGCCGGACGCGTTTGGCTTTTAAGCCGCTAGATGTCAATATTGAACGAGCGTTCTGCGGCAACTGTCGTTATAGGCCCGTGCCCCGGCATAATCGTCGTGTCCTCGGGCTGAGAGAGAATTTTCTGCTCAATTCCACGCTTTAAAATCATCTTTGAGTAATTTGAATTTGTTTCTCCGATTGTCCCGGCTCCTATTACATCTCCAGAAAAAAGCACAGTTCCGATTTTGTAGACAATCGAGTCTGGAGAATGTCCAGGCACAGGAAAATATTCAATTTCGAGGCCGGCAAGGTTCAGTCTTCCTTCGCCGTGGATTACCTTTGTCTGGATTCCAAAAATATTGGATTCGGCGGCATAAACGTCTGCGTCATAAATCTTTAAAAAGGTTTTTAGCCCGCGCAGCTGGTCTTCGTGGTTGTGGGTAACCAAAACTGCGACAGGCCTGTAATGGTTGTCCTCAAGCTGGTTTATCATCTCCTTTGTAATTTTTCCAGGATCGATGATTACGGCTTCGGAGGTCTTTTCGTTTACAACAGCATAGCAGTTTGAAAAGCTGTCAATGTTCAGGTGAAAGTAGATTTTCATTTAGTTTGCTCCTGTATTCGTCAGAGGATTTTCCTCGGCATCACCTGTAAAAAGCGCGCTTCCTCGCTTGTCAAAAATTGCCTCGTTTGTGTTTGAAAGCTTGAATGAAACGTTGTTTGTCTGGACTTCAAAAAAAACTGTTTTTTTAATGTTGCAGTTTCTTATGGAAGTGTCCACCAAATGGGAGCGTATAAAACGGCTGTTGTACAAATCAGAATCATCAAAAGAAGACTGGTAGCTTGAAAGTCCGTTAAAATTGTCCTGGATTAAATCAGAGCCAGTAAAAAGCACGTGAATGAGTTTTGTTCCGGCGAAAGAACAGAACTGCATGTTGCTTTGAATCAGATTGCAATCCGTAAAAACTGTAAAGTCGAATTTGCACATTCTGCAGTGGATTTTTACGCAGTCCAGTTCAGAAAAAAAACAGTGGGAAAAATCGCAGCCGTAAAAGCGGTGCCCACTCAACGCAGATTTTGAAAACGTTATTCCTGAACAGTTAAGGCCGACAATTTTCTGGTTTTTGGAAATGTATTTGAGAAGGTCGTTTTTTGCTTTTTCAGGCTCTTTTGTATGCCTGTAGCAGAACTGAGAATTTTCGATTAAGTTTCCGTTTTCGTCGATGCAAGAAATTGAATTGCGCTTGCAGCCAGGATGTGCGCATGGATTATTTAAAAACATAAATCAATTGTATGGGATTGAATGATTTTTATCAAATATTTAAACTGTATTTATGTGCAGAAAATGTGGAAAACAAATTGAAATTTCAGAAATTTATAGAAATACAGTCTGCCCTGTTTGCGGCGCGGATTTGCACAGTTGCATAAACTGCCGTTTTTATTCGCCGGAAAGTCATTTTGGCTGCAAAGAAACGGTTGAAGAGCTTGTTGCGGACAAGGAGCGTTCTAATTTTTGCGAGCATTTTTCTGTAAATAAAGGCGGTTTTGCAGGAGCCGGCAGTTTTTCTCAAAAGTCCCAGGAAGCGCGTTCTGCCTTTAACTCTCTTTTTGGAAACTAAAAATGAATTCTGATTTTTGTTGCGCCGATTTTGCTTTTTTAGACTCTGGAACAGGCGGAATTCCGTATATGCTTGCATTAAAGCAAAAGCAGCCGTCCGCCCGGTGTGTTTACCTCGGAGATACAAAGCATTTTCCTTACGGCGAAAAATCTGTTGAAGAAATTGCTGAATGCGCGTCGGAATCGATTTCTCTTATTGTAAAAAAATGGAATCCGCGCGCTTTAATAATCGCCTGCAATACGATTTCTGTAACTGCGCTAGAAAGGCTGCGTTCTCTTTTTCCTAAATTGCCGATTGTAGGAACAGTTCCGGCAATAAAACTTGCGGCAAGGCTTACACTGAATAAAAAGATCGGCTTTTTAGCGACAAACGCTTCGGTCAATTCTCCTTATAGCAAAAAGCTGATTGATGATTTTGCGGATAATTGCCAGGTTTATTGCCGTGGAGATCCGGAGCTTGTGCGTTTTATCGAAAAGGATTTTTTTACGGCCTCTATTGAACAGAAAAAAAATGCGGTAAAGCCTGCGGTTGATTTTTTTGCCTCAAAAGGCTGCGATGTAATAGTGCTTGGATGCACTCACTTTACTCATATAGCAGATATAATGCAGCTTGCCGCCGGAAACAATGTAAAAGTTATCGACAGCAGGGAAGGGGTTTCCAGGCAGGCAATCCGCGTCGAAAGCGAAGGTTCTTCTAAAAAAACAGAGTATCTTTCTGAGCCTTTTAAGGATATGTCTTTTTTTGCAACTGCCGCTAATCCTAAGGAAGAAAAAGAATATAAACTGCTTTGCAAAAGGCTTGATATTCCCTGGGGCGGAATTGTCCAATAAAAAAACGGCTTACGGGCATGCGGAAAGCAGACCTGTAAGCCGTTGCGTTGCTCAGGAAGCTAATAAGCTATTGAAGTTTTTTTGCAATTTCGTCTATAAAGTCCCATGAGTTTACTATGCGTTCTGCTTTTGGCTCTGCAAGAAGAGCCAGGTCTCCAGTCATTGTTCCGCTTTCGATTACGTCGAGAGTGGCTTTTTCGAGTTTTTTTGCAAAGTCTGCCAGATCCTGGGTTCCGTCGAGCTCGCCGCGTTTTTTGAGCGCTCCTGTCCAGGCAAAGATTGTCGCAACTGGGTTTGTAGAAGTTTTTTCGCCTTTGAGATAGCGGTAATAGTGCCTTTGAACAGTTCCGTGGCTTGCCTCGTATTCAAACTCGCCGTTTGGAGAAACAAGGACTGAGGTCATCATTGCAAGGCTTCCGCATGCAGAGGCAATCATGTCGCTCATAACGTCGCCGTCATAGTTTTTGCATGCCCACAAGAATCCGCCCTTTGACTTCATTACGCGCGCAACAGCGTCGTCAATCAGAGTGTAAAAATATTCAATTCCAGCTTTCTCGAACTTTTCTTTAAATTCTTCGTCATAGACTTTCTGGAAGATTGCCTTGAAGTTGCCGTCGTAGATTTTAGAAATAGTGTCCTTTGTTCCGAGCCAGCAGTCGATTTTTTGATCGAGGGCATAGTTAAAGCAGCAGCGGGCAAAGCTTTCGATTGAAGAATCAAGGTTGTGCATTCCCTGAAGAACGCCAGGACCTTTCATAACCTGAATTGTTTTTCTTATTTCTTTTCCATCTTCGCCGGTAAATACAAGCTCCGCTTTTCCTGCGCATGGAGTCTTGATTTCGCAGTTTTTGTAGACATCGCCATAGCCATGGCGGCCGAGGACAATTGGCTTTTCCCAGCTTGACACGTTGCAGTGAATGTTTTTTACAAAAATAGGCGCGCGGAAAATTGTTCCGTCAAGCTCTCCGCGCAAAATTCCGTTTGGAGAAGGAGTGAGCCGCTTTAAATGGTATTCTTCCATTCTGGCAGCGTTGGAAGTGATTGTAGCGCATTTTACGCCGACACGAAGCCGTTTGATTGCATTTGCCGCATCGTAAGTTACTTTGTCGTCTGTTTCGTCGCGGTTTTTAAGGCCCAAGTCGTAATATTCGGTCTTGAGATCAACAAAAGGTTCCAAAAGTTTTTCTTTGATTACAGCCCAAAGCACGCGAGTCATCTCGTCGCCGTCGAGCTCCGCAATTGCGTTTTTCATCTGTATTTTAGACATAGCACACCTCAAATTCTATTAAACTGATTATATAGAAAAATAAAATCTCTGAAAATAAGCAACGCAAAAAAAATGGCGGGGATTGCGGGGGCGCGTATGGGATTATCGGGTCAAGCCCGATAATGACAAAGGGGCAAGCCCGATAATGACAAAGGGGGCAAGCCGATAATGACAATGTGGCAAGCCCGATAATGACAAAGGGGCAAGCCGA